>Ga0302326_10000327_pt1 | contig 136377 bp, 121 predicted proteins | sample Palsa_T0_3_FD_202264 | JGI IMG/M metagenome (GOLD analysis project Ga0302326, IMG submission 202264) | Peat permafrost microbial communities from Stordalen Mire near Abisko, Sweden - Palsa_T0_3 | ecosystem: Environmental > Terrestrial > Soil > Palsa > Peat permafrost | place: Sweden: Abisko... | reverse complement strand
CAAATTTTCTTGGTCGAGGGCGGCAAGAAATTGCTGCCCGAGCTGCAGGCCGGCATGGGCGAGTACAGCGCCAAAGCGCTGACCCGCCGTGGTGTGCACGTGCTGCTCGAGACGCTCGTTTCCGGCGCCGACGCGCACGCGCTGCATTTCAAGGGCGGCGACTCGATCGAAACCGAAACGATCGTTTGGAGTGCGGGCGTCAAACCGTCGCCGGTCGTTGCCGCGCTGCCGATCGCTACCGGGCGCGGCGGCTCGATCGCGGTCAATCCCGATTTTTCGGTACCCGGATATCCGGGGCTTTGGGCACTCGGTGACTGCGCTTCGATACCGAGTCCCGACGGGAAAACCTATCCCGCAACCGCCCAACATGCGATCCGCGAAGGACCGGCGCTGGCGGAGAATATCGTTGCGGCGCTACGCGGAAAACCGACCAAGCCGTTCCGCTACACCTCGCTCGGCATGATGGCCTCACTTGGGGCCCGCCGCGGCGTCGCGGGATTGCAAGGCCGCTTCTTACTCACCGGCTTTCTCGCGTGGGTTCTGTGGCGCACCTACTACCTTGCGCGGCTACCGGGCCTCGACCGCCGCCTGCGGGTGGCGTTCGACTGGACGCTCGGCCTGATTTTCCCGCGCGATATCGCCGAGCTTCGCGTCTACTCGAGCGAAGCGCAGCTGCGGGCCCAGCAAGAAGCCGGCATCGCGATGCCGCCGGTCTCCGAACAGATCGGTATCTAAGCTCGCTTTCGAGCGGCGTCTAGTAAAAGCCGAGGACGCGCGTCGTGCCGTCGATGTGCGCGAGCGCCTCGTCGAGCTGCGTGCGGTCGACGTGGGCGATCTCGCAGTAGAAGCGATAGGTGAACGGCTGTTCGAGCGAGGGCCGCGAGACGAGCGTTCGCAGGTCGATGCCGGCGGCTGCGAAGGCACCGAGCGCGTGATGCAGCGCGCCCGGCAGATTGTCGAGGATCAGCGCGACGCAGGCGCGCGAGGGCTCAGTGCTGCGCGCGTTTCCGTCGCATTGCAGCAGAAAGAAGCGAGTGAAGTTATCGTCGACATCCTGAATCGAGGGCTCGAGTACGGTTGCGCCGTAACGTTCGGCCGCGAGCGCGGAAGCAATCGCGGCGACCGCGCGGTCTCCCAGCTGCATGATGTCGCGCACGGCACCCGCCGTGTCGGCGACGATGATCGGATGCATCGCGGGGTGGGCGCCGAGGAAGCGCCGGCACTGTTCGAGTGCAACCGGATGGGAGCGAACTTCGCGCAGCGACTCGACGGTCGCGCCGGGCACGCCGATCAGATTCTGAACGACGCGATAGACGATCTCGTCGACGATCGAAAGCCGGTCGTCCGCCCAAAGCAGATCGTAGACGCGCGGCACGGAGCCCGAAATCGAATTCTCGACCGGCAGTAGCGCAAGATCACAGTCGCCGTGCTGGAGCGCCGCCACCGCCTCGTCGAAGGTGCCGTAGCCTGAGGTTTGCGCGTCCTGCACGAGCATGCGCGCGGCGTCGTCACTGAATGCACCGGGCTCGCCTTGATATGCGATGACCGGCATTCAGGCGCCTAGGTTCTGCAGCGCAGCGCGCGCGTCGCCGGCGCGCTGATCTTCCGGTGCAACCTGCAAGAATCTTCGGAACGCGCCGATCGCTAGCGTGCGCTGACCGGCGGCCGCGGCGACCGCGCCTTCGTCGAACAGCGCTTGGGGAAAATCGGGCCGCTCGGCAAGCACGGCTTTGAGTTGCACGAGCGCCGCCTGCTCCTGTCCCGCGCCGTGCAAGGCTGAGGCATAGTCGGTGCGGGTCTGAACGTTTGACGGATCGAGTCCGAGCGCGCGTGCGTAGTAGGTGATTGCCTGGGGATACTTTCCGGCGTCGACGTACATGTTGCCGAGACTCCGCAGAGCAGGGAGGTCGTTCGGGTCGCGTTGCAGCCGGCCGCGCAGTTCGACGAGGAGCCGCTGCACGGGAGCCGGCGGTGCCGCGGCCACCGCTTGCGCGGGCGAGCCGCCGCCGACCTCGTTCGGCGCCGCACCCACCTGGAGGTTGGAATCGCCTTGCTGCACCGCCGGGCCGAGCGCAGAACCCGTTACGCCGAGCCCAATTTTCAAGAAATAGCCGACGATGCTCAAGAACACGAGCATCCCTACGGCGAGGATCGGTACGTAGATTCTCGGCGGAAGACCCCGCGCAGGTCCGTTGGTCACGAGCAGGGATGTTCTCGCGCGGTACACTAATGCCTCGGCAACCCGTGTTGCCCGCTGTCAGTGACCTCCAATTGCTCTTCGCGAAGCTCAACAACGAGCATTTCGGCGGCGAGATTCCTACGCACCGGATCGCGTACAACGGCCGCTTCGCGAACCTCGCCGGGCGCATCACTTACAAGCCGCCGCTGATCGAACTATCGCCGCGGCACTTCGAACAGCATCCGGAGGCTCTGCACGATACGCTGCTGCATGAAATGATCCACGCGTGGCTCTTTGCGCGCGGCGACAATCCGGGTCATACAGCCAAGTTCAAAAAGAAGATGCGCGAAGTTGGGCTGCGCTCGATCTATCACGAACTCGGTACAGCCACGCCGCGCCGTGAGAGCACCAAGCGCTTCATTTTGCGCTGCGACCGCTGCACGATGGAACTTCTGCGCAAGAAGCGTCCCAGGGCGCCCATTTCGTGCGGACGATGCAGCAGGCGGCAGTTCGATCCCAGATATCAGTTACGCGTTCTTGAAATTCTCGACACGCGAGACGTGAGCGAGGAACTGCAAGCGGCGCACCGCCAGCGGTGAAGATCGTCGGCCGAGGAGTGCTGCGGGCACTCCTCGGCGTTAGCAAGGCCCCCTTGCCAACTCCGAAGGCGGCGTAAACGCGCCTCGACGGAGATGACTCCTTGCCTGTCTATTATGAAGGCAATTGCTGTGCTTGCAACGGGTTTATTGTAGGTTTTTCTTAACGCTTAACAGGCTGACAATGCGTCGCGCGCTCGTGCCGTCGGAAACGAGCGAATTGTGGAACCGGCATCACTGCCGGCGCTCCCGCCGCCCGTATGTCTGGATGTTTTTGAGCACAGCGGGCGGGCGCGAACGCAAACTTGGTGGATTTTCACCATCCGGGTCATTCCGCCGCATCTTCGCGAAAATAGGTCTTTAGCCGGAGCTGCAGGCGGCGATCGGCCGCATGCTTCCGGAGCCGCAAACCTTCCTGCAGCGCCAGCCCTAGACCCCGGCATCCGGGGCGCTGCGAGGCGGCGCTAGTGGCCCTTGAAGGGACCGCCGCCACCGATGTGACGCGCCATGTCGAGCGCTTCTTCTAAGTGCGCGCGTAACATCGGTAGCTCGTGCTGTGCGAATGACTTCAGGTCGGGGTTGTGCCCGTCTTCGGCTTCCGCGCTGAAGACCGCGATCGTTGCGAGGTGGTCGCCGATCTGTTGCGTCAGATACTCTTGGTCGAAACTCACCGCGGGCAGAGCGGACAAGCGCGTCAGCGCGAGACGGTCGACATCGTTCTCGCGGTCGGGCAGCGAAGCGGCCGCGGCCGGTGCAACCCGCGAGAAACGCTGCGCGAGCGCCGTATGTTCGTCGATCATGCGCTGCGCAAAGTCGCGGGTTTCGTCGGCCCGGCTCTTTTGCAGCGCCAGTTGCGCCATGTCGAGCTCCGCGTTGTTGCCTTCGATGGCGGCAACGCCGAAGAGATCGTCGACGTAGGCAGCGACGGGCGCCGGGGGCGGCGGCGGGGTAGCACCGAGCGCTGCGATCAGCGCGGCCGCCGCGGTGAAACGAAAGATTCGCTGCGTCATGCGGGCAACTCCGATATCGGCGGAAACTTGTGCGTCAGGCGTCCGACCGCACCATCGTAGATTTTCGATGACTTGTACAATTCAAACCGTCCATCGCCCGCGAGCGACTCGACCCGGTTGCGCAGTTCGGTCATCTCGGCGTCGGTGAGGGCTACGAAGTTCTGTGCGACCGCGAGGTTTTGCACGAAGACGTCGTATGAATCGATTCCACTCACGGTCGTCAGTACGGGCAAGCTCATCGCATAGCGCAGGGCTTCCTGCGGCGTGAAAATGTTGGCCTTGATCGGCTCGCCTCCGCCGCTCATACTCTTGCTGCCGATCACCGAAATCCCGAGGCGCTGCGCCTCGGGCAAGACGAGATCCGCGAAACTGCGGAAGTGGTAATCGAATGGATTGAGCGGCATCTGGATCGTGTCGAACTTATAGTCGTGCGAGAGCATCTTGAGGTGAATGGCCGGGTCCTTGTGACCGCTAAAGCCGACGAAGCGCACCTTGCCTTGCTGCTTGGCAGCATCGAGCGCCTCGATGACACCGCCGCGCGCGAAGTGCAGGTCCGGATCATTGTCGTAGATGCATTCGTGAACTTGCCAAAGATCGAGACGGTCGGTCTGAAGGCGCCGCAGCGAATCCTCGAGCATCTGCATCGCGACGTTACGATCGCGCCCATGCGTGCAGACCTGCGTCATCAGAAAGACCTTGTCGCGGTAGCCGGCGAGCGCGCGGCCCAGCCGTTCCTCCGAAGCGCCGTCGTGGTATTCCCAGGCGTTGTCGAAAAACGTGACGCCGCCGTCGATCGCCTCGTGAACGATACGATGTGCCTCGGATTCCGAGGCCATGTTGCCGAGGCTCAAGCCGCCGATTCCCATGATCGAAACCGATACGCTCGAGGTGCCGAGTTGCCTGGTTGGTGTCGTCGCCATCAGCGCTATCCTACGTTTGTGCGCCGGCGAGCGGCATGCCGTGTGCCACACGGGTTACGAGACCGTCATCGGCAAGCGACGTCTTGTAGAGTTCGAAGCGGCCGTCGGCCGCGAAGGGCGCCACCCGGGTTTCCAAATCGCTGAGCTCGCCCTTGGTCATCGGCTTGAAGTTTTGCACGATTGCCAAGTTCTGTCGCAGGACGGCTAAGGACTCCATGCCGGTGATCGTTGTGGTTACGCCGGGCACGCTCATCGCGTAGCGCAGCGCCTCCTGCGGCGTCACCTTCACGTCACCCGAATGCAGCGCGGCGCCACCGTTGAGCGGCTTCGTACCGAGCACGGCCATCCCGCGCCGGTGCGCTTCCGCCAGCACCGTTTGCTGGAAGCTGCGAAACTGGGCATCGAAGGCGTTGATCGGAAACTGTACCGAGTCGAACGGAAAGCCGCCGTCGAGCATTTTCAAATGGATGTCGGGGCTCTTATGACCGCCGAAACCGACAAAGCGGACCTTGCCTTGTTGCTTAGCCTTAGCCATCGCATCGATGATGCCGCCCTTGCGATACGCAAGCTCCGGATCGTTGTCGTAGACGACCGCGTGGATCTGCCAGAGATCGAGCCGGTCGGTGCCCAGCCGCTTGAGTGATTCCTCGAGCATTTGCAGACCAAGGGTTCCGTCGCGGCCGTGCGTGCACACCTGCGTCATCAAGAACACCCGGTCGCGGTAACCGCCGCGCAGGGCCGCGCCCATCCATTCCTCGCTGCGGTGATCGTTGTACTCCCAGGCGTTGTCGAAGAACGTGATCCCGCCTTCGACTGCCTCGTGCACGATGTTGCTCGCTTCATCGGCCGAAGCGGCGTCACCCAGACGGCGACCGCCGAGACCAAGCGTCGAAACGTACTCAGAGCCATGTCCAAAGCGCCGTCGCAAGATCGGCCCTGCGGCGCGAGCAGGTTCGCTCGCTGCAAGCGAGGCTACCGACAGCGCGGCCACGGCCGCTCCGGTTTTTCCGATGAACTCGCGCCGAGAATCGTTACCGCTCACCCGAATCAAACCTTCCCGTGGCTAACGCAGTGGAACCAGGTCGATGGTTCCGTCGTCGTGCGTTGCTGCGACGGCACCGCGGACGTATCCGCCTAAATCGAGCGTGACGAAGCGGTAGCCGGCGGCGCGCACGCCGCGCAGAATGCGTTCGCGCTCGCGCGTCACGATGTCGAATGCATCGAGCGGGACTTCGATGCGCGCGATGTCGCCGTGATGGCGCACGCGAAATTCGCGCAGGCCCACCTCCGCGAGCACGGCTTCGGCTTTCTCGACGCGTTCGAGCAGTTCACGCGTGACCCGCGTACCGGTCGGAAAGCGCGACGAAAGGCAGGCCGCGGCCGGTTTATCCCACACGTCGAGTTGCAGCTCACGCGCGAGCGAACGCACTTCAGATTTTGTAAAGCCGGCCTCGGCCAGCGGGCTACGAACCCCGCGTTCCTCGGCGGCGCGCCGCCCGTACCGAACTTCGCTCAGGTCGTCCGAGTTCAAGCCGTCGGCGATCGTCACGAAGCCGCGCGCAGCCGCGAAGGGGCCCAGGCGCTCGAAGAGTTCCGATTTGCAAAAATAACAACGGTTGGCGGGATTGCTCGCATAGCGTTCGTCTTCGAGTTCATGGGTCTCGAGCAGTTCGTGACGCGCTCCGATGGCGCGCGCGAACGCGCTTGCCGCTTCACGCTCGCTGCGCGGCAAACTTGGCGAAACTCCGGTGACCGCAAGCGCCCGATCGCCGAGTTCAAACGCTGCGACAGCGGTGACGAGTGCCGAATCGACCCCGCCGGAAAAGGCGACGATGCAGCGCTCAAAACTGCGAACGATCTCCCGCAGCCGCTGTTCCTTGATTTTGAGCGCATTCATCCTGCGTGCGCTTCTTCCCAAGGGAACGGCGGGCCTACACGTGCTCGGCGGCCAGGCTCAAAGCTGCCGCGATCAGGGCGATTGCGACGATGCGAACGAGCAGGCCGTCCGCGAGGTGCCGCGACGCGCCGGCACCGAGCTGGCCTCCGACGAGGCCGCCGAGCGCAAGCGGCAGCGCGTCCTCCCAAACGACCGAGCCTTGCAGTGCGTGGGTGAGCACGCCGAACGGAGCGGAGAACAGAATGATCGTATGCGAGGTTGCCGATACGATGTGCGCGGGCATCCAGAACAGCCGCAACAGCACGGGCACGACCAGCACGCCGCCGCCGATGCCGAAGAAGCTCGAAAGAAAACCGGTGGCGACGCCGGCCGCGGCGGCGATCGGCGGGCTATGCGCGTAGCGGTAGTCGAGCCCCGTCAAACGGTCGTGAAAGACGCGCTCCTTCGACCACGGCAGCCGCGCGATCGCACCATCGGCATGCCGCCCGCTCTGGCGCAACAAATTGAAGGCCATCAAAATCAAAAGCGCTGCGTAGAGCAGATCGAACAGCGAACTGGGCGCGAAACGAACCAGATACGCGCCGATGATACTGCCCGGGATCGCGAGCAAACCCATCGTGACGCCGAGGCGGACGTCTACGCGGCCCTGGCGGTAAAACGCGACCGAAGCGCTCGCCACGTTGGCGAGCACGAGCACAAGCGACGTCCCCGCGGCGCGATCGGGCGAGAGGTGAAAGACGAGGCGAAGAATCGGCGCGACGATGAATCCGCCGCCGAGACCCGCGAGCGATCCGATGAACGCGGCGGCGACGCCGCTGAGCAACATTTCGCCCGTGCCGAGCAGCTGCGTCGCCGAAACGACGCTCAACATGCGCTACTGCACGCGGCCGATATAACGCCGGTCGCGCGTATCGATGCGAATGACGTCGCCGGGATTGACGAACAGAGGTACCTGCACGCTCGCACCGGTTTCGAGTTTCGCGGGTTTGCTCGTTCCGGTGGCCGTGTCACCCTTGAAGCCAGGGTCCGTTTCCTCGACGCGCAGCTCCACGTGCGCGGGAAGGTCGACCCCGATCGGCACGCCGTCGTGCATTTGGACATCGATCTTCATCCCGTCCTTGAGGAAGTCGGCAGGGTCGCCGATCAGGTCGCGTTGCAGGGTGAAGTTCTCGTACGACTGGCTGTCCATAAAATGATAGCCGTCCGCGTCGTTGTAGAGCATCTGCATTTCGCGGTTGTCCACGGTCGCACGTTCGAGCTTTTCACCCGCGCGAAAGGTGCGCTCGACCGTGGCGCCCGTCTTCACGTTCTTGAGACGCGTGCGCACGAAGGCCGAACCTTTGCCGGGCTTGACGTGCAAGAACTCGATCACGGTCCACAGCTGGCCCTCGATCAAGATCGTGACGCCATTGCGAAAATCATTCGAAGAAATCATCGCTTTATTCGGTACGGCGAGGCGAGGAAAAGTTCATCTTTTGAGCAGTAGCGTGCGATTTTCGGTGCCGTCGCGCAGTCGTGCGAGGTTCTCGCGATGCTTCCAAACGATGACGGCCAGGGACCAGAACGCAAAGTAGATCGTGCTGTCGCCATAGTTCTTGCCGACGACGATCAGAATGAGCCCCGCCAGCGCCGTCGCGAGCAGCGAGCCGAGCGATGAGAATCCCGTCGGCAGCACGACCGCGAGCCAGACGGCCACAAAGGTGAGCCCGCTCTCCCACGAGAGCGCAGAGCAAGCGCCGAGAAAAGTCGCAACGCCTTTGCCGCCTTTGAAACCGAGCCAGGGCGAGTAGCAGTGTCCGAGGATCGCAGCTAGGCCCGCCATCGGCACGAGCGACCACGGGGGCGGCGCGTCGATCGCAAGCGGATGCCCGCCGGCAACGAGGATGTAGATCGGAATCGGGAGCGCAAGGCGCGCCGTCACGGCGACCGCGACGACGCCCTTGAAAGCGTCGAGCAGCAATATCGCGGCGCCGGCCGTCTTACCGAGCGTTCGCAGGGCATTGGCTGCACCGATATTCCCCGAGCCCGCTGCGCGGATGTCGGTCTTGAAGAACAGCCGGCCGATGATCACGCCGAACGGAATCGACCCGAGCAAGAATCCGAAGAGAATGTACGGCCAGCCCCAGGCGATCCAAAACAGCGGCAACGTCCAGCCGGAAGGTTCGGCGGCGGCCGGCATCAGTTCTGCTCGTTGTCTTCGCGGCGCGCCCGAAACTCGAGCGTCAGCGGGACGCCTTCGAAATCGAAGTTCGAGCGCAGCGTGTTTTCCAAGAAACGTTTATAGCTGAAGTTCACGAGCTCGGGATCGTTGCAGTGGAAGATGAAGAGCGGCGGATGTACGGCGACCTGCGCTGCATAGTAGATGCGCAGCGGCTTGCCGCTGCGGTTCGGCGGCGGATGCGCGTAGACCGCGTCACGCACGACGGCGTTTACCTGCGCGGTCGGCACGCGCCGGTCGAGATTCTCTGCGATCTTCATGACCATCGGCATCAAGCTGCCCAGACGCCGCTTAGTCAGCGCCGAGAGAAACGTGACCGGCGCAAACGATGCGAACGGGACCTGTTCGTGCAGAATCGTGGTCAGCTCGCCTTGGCTGAATTCGCCGTCCTGCTGCAAGGCGAGGTCCCACTTGTTGGCGACGATGATCAGACCCTTACGCTCCTCGAGCACCATGCCGGCCAGGCGCCGTTCGCCTTCAAGGATGCCTTGCAGCGAATCGATGACCAAGAGCGCGATGTCGCAGCGGGCGATCGCGCCGAGGGAACGGAGTGAAGCGTAGTATTCGATCGCGCCGTGGTGTTTGGTTTTCTTCCAAACGCCGGCCGTATCGATCAAACGGATGCGGTGCTCGTTGTAGTCGAGCAAGGTGTCGATGGCGTCGCGGGTCGTGCCGGGAACGTCGGAGACGATCGAGCGCGTTTCGCCGAGCAGCGCGTTGAGCAACGAGGATTTTCCGACGTTGGGGCGCCCGACGATCGCGAGCGCAAGCTCGCCGTCGTCTGCGATGGCGGAACCTTCAGGCGGCAGGCGTTCGACGATCGCATCGAGCAGATCGCCCGTTCCTTCGCCGTGGATTGCCGAGACAGCGATCGGTTCGCCGAAGCCGAGGCGCGCGAATTCGCCGGGGATCAACGCTTTGACGCGTTCGGACTCCGCCTTGTTGGCCGCGAGTACGACCGGCCGGCGGGTCTTGCGCATGATGTGCACGACGTCGTCGTCGAGCGGCGAAAGCCCGGCCGCGGCGTCGACGACGAAAACGATCACATCGGCCTGACCCGCCGCGATCTCCGCCTGTTCGCGGGTTTGGCGCGCCATGTCGTCGCTGCTTTGCGCGTCCGGATCGATGCCCGCGGTGTCGACGATGCTGAACGTGCGGCCGTTCCATTCGGCAAGCGCATAGAGCCGGTCGCGCGTCACGCCCGGCGTATCTTCGACGATCGCCAGACGCTTGCCGACCAGCCGGTTGAAAAGCGCGCTTTTGCCGACGTTGGGACGCCCGACGATTGCGACGGTGGCGGGGCGCACCTTCGCGCTGAGTTCGAGGGCCATTCCCGCTCTGTTCGCCGCACGGGGGCAGCAGACCGTGTGGCGAACGGCGGCTTCGATGAACGGCCGTCTACAGGCAGGTCTTGTGTCGTGCCTCGTGGCCGCCGCCGCGCCGCTCTCCGGCGCCGCGGCCGGCGGCAGCGAACCGTCGGGCGGCGTCTACGTTACCACCCTGCCAAGCGGCGCCAACGTCTGGATCGACGGTACCTATGTCGGGCGGGCACCGATTCTGCTCGATGCGCTCGTCCCCGGACACCACGAGCTGACGATCACGAAAACCGGCTGGGCCGTCCAGGAAGTCGACGTCTCGGTGGCCGGCGGTACGGTCGTCATGTCGAGCACGCGCCTGCAGGCAGGCACGCAGGCGCTAGGCGGTTCGGGCGCGGGAAAAGTTGCGCTGCACGCGCTGCCGGCCGGCGCGAGCTTGACGCTCGACGGCGCGCCGCTCAAGCTGAGTGCCGGCCAAGCGGTTTCGCTTCCGGCGGGGCCGCACCGGATCGAGATGACCACCCCCCACGGGCGAACGGTCCGCGCGTTCACGGTCCTGCCCGACACCACCTCGGAACTCGTGCTGCAGGAAACGCCGAGCGGCGATGCGCGCTCGGGCGTGCTTGCGCCCGCTGAAAACTACCTTCCAACCAACGCCTTCTCGGTTGAAGGCAAGAAGATCGTGGTTCGCTACGCGGGACACGTCGTGGTCGCTTATTTCGGCGAGTCGGCGGTGCGTTACGACGGGGCGACGGCCGACTTCGACAGCATGCCCCAGACGATCGGTGGCAAACTTTTCCTGCCGCTCGCGCTGCTTGAAAAGTTAACGGATGATACGTCGAAGGACCGGTAGTCCATGGCGAGCATCTACATCGAGACCTTCGGTTGCCAGATGAATGAGGCCGATTCGCAATACATCGCCGGCCGCGCCGCGGCAGCCGGGTATGCCGTCACGGCCGTTGCGAGCGAAGCAAGCGTCGTCGTGCTCAACACGTGCACGGTCCGCGACAATGCCGAGCGTCGTGCGTATGGGCGCATGTCGCACTTCAAGGCCCTCAAAGCGGCCGATCCGGCTTTGAAGCTCGTCGTTTGCGGATGCCTTGCGGAACAAGACAAAGATCGCATGCGGGGCAAGGCACCGTACGTCGATGCGATCTTCGGGACGCGCGATTTGGCGCGCCTGGGCGATGCGCTCGAGTTTTGGCGGCCGGATTTCGTCGACGACGAACAGAGCGAAGCGAAGCTCTTGCTCGCACCGATGGGCGGGCACGGCGATTGCGTCGGCAACGACTACGCGCACGTGCGCGCCTTCGTCAACGTGCAGCGCGGCTGCTCGTATTTCTGCACGTACTGCATCGTGCCGTACGTACGCGGGCGCTTTGACAACCGGGCGACGGACGAGATTTTGGCGGAATGCCGGACGGCGCTGGCGCGGGGCGCGCGCGAGCTGACGCTGGTCGGGCAGACCGTCAACGCGTACAAGGATCCCGCCAGCGGAGCGGACTTCGCGGATTTGCTCGAGGCGGTCGCGGGGCTCGCGGGCATCGACCGCTTGACCTTTTTGACCTCGCACCCCAAGGACTACACGCCGAAGCTGGCGGCGACGATGGGCGCTCTTCCGCAGCTGAACCCGCGCTTTCACCTGCCCGTGCAGAGCGGCTCGGATCCGGTCTTGCGGCGCATGAACCGCAAGTACACGGTCGCGCAATATCGCGAAAAGATCGCGCTCTTTCGCGAGCGTTGTCCCGAGTGGGCGTTGACGACGGATTTGATCGTCGCCTTTCCCGGTGAAACCGAGGCGGATTTCGGGGCGACGCTCGAACTGTGCGAAGAGATCGGGTTCGCGCAGGCGTTCATGTTCGTCTATTCGCCGCGACGTGGGACGCCGGCGGCGCACTGGGAGCTGATTGCACCCGAGACCGGCAACGAGCGTTTACGGCGGCTCGCAGCGACGATCGATCGCGGCGTGCGCGCTTGGCACGAGCGTAAGCGCGGACAAATCGTGCGCGCGCTCGTGCAAGGACCGTCTCGCAAAGATCCGGCGAAGCTTGCGGCCAAGACGATCGACAACGTGACCGTCGTCGCGCCCGCCGGTTCGCTTGGGCCGCAGCAATTGCGCGAACGGCCGTGGCTCGACATCCGCATCGGCGAGAGTTTTACCTGGGGTTGCACGGGCGAGATCGTCGGTATCGCGGACCGTTACGACGCAGCGGCGTTGCCGGTCGACGCCCGCCGAGCGATCGATCTGGTCACGATCGACTTCGTTGCCGCGGGGTGATGCGCGGCGTTTGACCGGGCAACAGAGATGAGCGACGCGCCTCGCTATTCTCCGTTGCTCGAGCAATACTTCGGGATGAAGTCACGCTATCCGGATGCGATCTTGCTTTCCCGGGTCGGCGATTTCTACGAGGCTTACGGCGACGATGCGACCACGATCGCGACCGCGCTGCAAATCGCGTTGACCTCGAAAGAGGCGGGTGGCGGGCAGCGCGTGGCCATGGCCGGCGTCCCCTACCATTCGCTCGACCCGTACCTCGCGAAGCTCGTGGCCCAGCAGCGCATCGTGGCGCTCGCCGAGCAGCTCGAACCGCCGATTCCCAACAAACTCGTGCGGCGCGACGTGACGCGCGTCGTCACGCCGGGAACCCTAATTGAGGAGAATCTGCTCGATCGAGCGAGCAACAACTACTTGGCCGCGCTGACGCTGGCCGGCGACGCGGTGGCGATCGCGTACGCCGACATTTCGACCGGACGTGCTGCCGCGACCGCGTACAGCGGTGAGAACGGCATCGACGAGATGTTGAGCGAACTCCTGCGCCTCGGTCCGGTCGAGATCGTGGCCGACGTACCGCCGGAGATCCGCACGGCGATCAACGCCGCGTTGCCCTCCGTGCGCGTCACCGCCCCACCGCTTTCGGCCGTCGAGTTCCGGCAACCGAACGCAATCGACGGCTTCTCGCTCGATGAGTCGCTGGCGATGCGGCGCTCCTTCGATGCGCTGGCGGCGTTCGTGCGCCGCGTCGGGTTCAGCGCCCCAAGCGGCCTCTTGAGAGAACCCGAGTTCTACCGTGCCCAAACGTTCGTCGCACTTGATTCGAACACGCGCAAGCACCTCGATCTGACCAAGACCCAAGGTCAGAATCCCAAGGCGACGTTGCTGGGCACGATCGATCGCTGCAAGACCGCGATGGGTTCGCGCCTGCTGGCGCGCTGGATCGTCGGGCCGCTGGTCGACCGCACGGCCATCGAAGCGCGCGCCGATCGCGTGGCCTCGTTGGTTGGTGACTATCCGTCACGTTCGGCTCTCGGCGAACTGCTGGGCGGCACGTTCGACCTCGAGCGCATCTCGCAAAAGGTGCGCTTTCGCCGTGCTCTCCCGCGTGATCTCGGTTCCCTGCGGCGCACGCTTGCACTGCTCGAGCCGCTGCGCGCTGCCTTGCCGCCGGCGCTTGAATCCTTCTCGGCTCGTATCGGCGATCACGCTGACCTGTACGGCGTGCTTGATGGTATGCTTTGCGACGAGTTACCGGCGACGCTCGTGGACGGCGGCGTCATTCGACCGGACGCTTCGCCTGACGTTGGGGAGTGCGTCGAACTGCGCACGAGCGCGCGCGAACGGATCGCCGCGCTCGAGGAACGCGAACGGCAGCGCACCGGCATCAAGGGGCTCAAGGTCAAGTATGCCAGCGCTTTCGGTTATGCGATCGAGATCTCGAAATCGAATCTCGCGCTCGTGCCCTCGGACTATGTACGCAAGCAGACGTTGACCAACGGCGAGCGCTTCATCATTCCCGAACTCAAGGAACTCGAGATCGCGATCGCAAGCGCTCAGTCGCGCCAATTACGGCTCGAGGAAACGCTCTACGCGAATCTGCTCGAAACTGTGGCCGAACGCGTCGAAGAGCTACTCGCGACGGCCGACGCGCTGGCGGAACTCGACGTGGCTTGCGCGCTCGCGCAGGTGGCGGGCGAGCGCGGGTACGTGCGGCCCAGCTTCACCGATACGAGCAGTATCGATGTGACCGACGGTCGTCACCCGGTGATCGAAGCGCTCGGCCGCGACACGTTCGTGCCCAACGACGCACATCTCGCTGAAGAGGCGTCACGTTTCATTCTATTGACCGGCCCGAATATGGGCGGCAAATCGACCTACTTGCGGCAGACGGCACTGCTCGTGATCCTCGCGCAGATCGGTTCGTTCGTGCCCGCGCGAGCGATGCAGCTCGGGGTGGTCGACCGCATCTTCACCCGCATCGGAGCGGGCGACGACCTCGCTTCGGGGCACTCCACGTTTTACGTCGAGATGTCGGAGGCGTCTAATATCTTGCGGCGTTGCACGCGGCGCAGTCTCCTCTTGATCGACGAAGTCGGCCGCGGCACCGGTACGATCGATGGTCTTTCGATCGCTCAAGCAATCTGCGAATATTTGCTCGGCCTGGAGTCACAGGCGCCGATGACGCTCTTCGCGACCCACTTTCACGAGTTGGTGGCGCTCGCCGAACGCTGGCCGCTCGTTGCAAACTTTCACGTGACGGCCGTCGAGAACATGACGCGGTCGGGAGCGCCGGTGTTTTCGCATCGCGTGCTCGCGGGCAGCACCTCGCGTTCGTTCGGCATCGAAGTGGCCAAGATGGCCGGCCTTCCAAGCGGTGTGATTACGCGCGCAAAAGAAATCGCTGCGGTGTTGAACGGCCGCCCGACCCTCGAGGCGGAGGTGCCGTTGCGCACGAAGCTCGCAGCGCCGGCGGGACACGAAGAGACGCAGCTTACGCTTGGGCTATAGCTTTCCGGCGCCGGAATCCGTGCTCGCCCGGATTTCGCTCAAGTAGCTGGCGCTGAACGTCTTTTTCGCACGCGCAATTCCGATCAGCGTCGGATAGAACTGCACGAACGTCGTGTCAACCGCAGCGTGTGTTTGGTGGCAGGCATAGCAGGAGGCCTTCGTCGGGATTTGTCGAGCCGGATCGTTGCTCCCAAATTCGAAAAATGCCCAGCCGCCCTTGAATCGCACCGAATCTTTGACATGTAACTCGAGGCCCTCGACCGGCTCCCTTTGGAACTCGCCCGTCTTATTGATGGAACCCTTGGTTTGCCCACCACGACTCTCTTTTGCAAAGACGGTGCCATCGGGCCACATTCCCGTCGCTCGGAACGCGCGCAGTGCATCCGGATCGACGAACACGTTATCGAACATGTGATGGTCCATTGCCATGCCGTCAAAGTAAGAGGTGCCTGACGCAGCGCCCCGGCGGGCACGAGGAAACCAGCTTGCGCTTTGGTTGTAGGCCACGATCGATGGCACCGAGGTTGTCTCGAACGCGTAGAGGTAAGGGCCGACATTTCAGTGGCGGGACGTCCCGATGCGCGGCTTGAACGGATCGTGACGAAGCTTGGTATCGAAGCCGGCGTGTTCGCGGTCAGCTGGAAGATCGTGCTGCCGAACGACGGCGAACGCGAATTGCTTCCCGAAGGATAGAAGTGTGCCTGACCCAAGTTCACGGATCGGTCCGCCGCGAAACTCATCGAGTGCGCTTTCACGTGATGCTCTCCTTGGCGGATTCGCCTTGCTGATCAGCGCTCTCACGGCCGCAGCGGGATGGTGGCAAACGCACGTCATTGCGCAGCAGCTGAGCTCCGGGGTGTGGCCATATGTCACGCTTTCGACGACGGCCAACTCCGACGGGCACATCGTGGTAAACGTGGTCAACGACGGGCTCGGTCCGGCAATTCTCGACGACTTCGAAATTCTCGTCGATGGCAAGCCGCAGCACGATATCGTTGCCGTACTACATGCGCTTGCCGGGCACTTCGAGCGCGATCATCCCGATCTCAGTTTCGGTCCGATCGTTCCTGGAGAAGTGCTTCGAGCGAACAGTAGCACGTTGCTTTTTGCGATGACAAGCAAACGCGTGGTTCCGAACCTTGTCGACCAAGTCGCGGGGCGCGCGTCCGTGCGGCTGTGTTACTGTTCGATTGTCGACAATTGCTGGACGGTCGGCATACGGAGTGAGGGGTTCACCGCGCGACCAACCCCGGTGGCACGCTGTCCGGATGCCGATTCCGACCAGCTTCACGCGGTGACTCAAGCGGAGCTCAAGAGCGTCAGGTAGTTTGTAGCCGTTCGGGTCGTTCAGCTCAGGAGCCACCGATGCCGCCGGCGACGGCTTTGCAGGCTTGGTCGATCTTTTTCTTCTGGTCCGCGGCGCCCTGACCGACCTTTGCAACCACGCTGACGATCGTCTTGGCGCCCCCCACGTCTCCGCTTGCAGCGGTGAGGCCCGCTGCGGCGAGAGAGCCCGCAATGCACACGGGGCCCGCTAGTTTTCTCCAATAGCGCGCCATGCGAGCCGCCGCTCGAGTCATAAAGCTTTCTTCTACCGCCTCATCGTGGCGGCCGTTGCTCATCTCGTCGCGGACGGACCCATCGTTTGGATCGAATACCCACCACCCGTAGAAGGCGTCGACCGGATTTTTCGCGGGCAGAATGATGTCCCGGCCGGCGCGCAACTGCTCGGAGATCCGTGCGCGCCCTTCATCTGATTCGTCGAGCATCGCCACGCGACCGATATCCGCCGGAGCCAACGTCTGCATCCCATAGTGATCGAGGTCGGTTGCGCCGAGGATAGCCAGCGCATCGCGCCCGTCCAGTGGGTTCGGCAGCGCGGCGTCGCTTGCAAACTCCTTGCCGCCGTGCGCGATCAGGCGTTCGGAAAGGACTGAAGCAATCGCCCAGGCTGCGGCGGAGGCGAGGGGAAGCCTCGCGCCCGCGACCCGCGGGTGCGTTCGATCGGTCGCAATATCCGTCTCGAGGCCGATCTGCGAGGTGCCGCCGGGTCCCGGTTCACCCATCGCGATTAGCGAAACGCTCGGGCCCGGAACAGCATATCGTCCCGGTGGGCTTACGGTCGCTTCATAGAGGGCAGCACGCACTGCCATGAAGCGCGACTGCATCAGGCCGAGCGCGCTGAGCGATACATCGACCGTGCGGGCGCCGGCGGGACCTGAGAAGCCGCTCGGGTCGCCGACGCCGGCAGCCTGCGCTCCCGTCCACACGCCGATGTTCCAAAGGCGCGAAAGCTGGTAGCGATCGGAGCCGTCGGTGGGCGGCGCCGGAGCGGGACTTGAGCTCGTTCCGGTGCGTGCGACGAATCCGATGCGATCGAGCAGCGTCTCGACCACGGGTTCGCTTGCTCCAAGCGAGTTGGAAGGTTCGACGCGCAGCCAGACGCCCGTGACATCGGGGATGTTTGGCGTCTGGATCGGGACCGGCGTCGGTGACGGGGTCTGCGAACCGAAGGCCGCGGCGGCACCGGACGCGCCGCCTGCGACGGCGGCACCCGTTCCTTTCCCGAAGACGACCGGCGGCAGTGAGAACGTCGTTCCGCCGATCCACTGCGTGCCCGCTTCGAGCAGCGGCGTGAAGTTCTCGGGAGTGCTCGGGCCCGGCGTCGCGGTAGCATCCCCGCTGGCTGCCGGCACCGGCACCGAGGTTCCCGTTGCGGACAGATCGAGGGGTTCGGCAAACAGAAGGCTGAGGGTGCGTCCGCTCAAGTCGGCCACGCGGAGCGATGCGGCCAGGGCGTCGTGACCGGCGAGCACGCCCGCATCGCGCTCTTCGACGCGCAAGCGGACGACGATGCGTGCGAAGAGATCATCGGGCAGCGTCGCCATCGTTTGCGCCGCACTGCAGCGCGCATGCCCGAATCCGCCGCTTCCCAGGGACGGATCGAGGTCGACCCAGTTCGGGCCGGCGTTGCGTTGCAGCCAGACGTGGTTTCGAACGGCAGCTACGTCGCTCGTCTCGTTCGCGACAGCGCCGCCATTCGATGCTGCGATCGCCGGCGCTGCATTGAGGGCGTTCGTGAGAACAGTCGTTTCGGTTTTCGCGATCGCGGTGAGCTTGCGCCACGTGAGCGCCCAACTCGCAAGCGTCTTCTTTGTCAGCGTGTCGTTCGTGCTGCCGGCGAGTTGGACGGCGTTTTCGAGGACGATCGGCGAGCGCCGGTTGGGCTTCGATAGCACGCTGTTAACGAGCGTTTGCGCGTCGGCGTCGCTCAGCGTGCAGGAGGCGAAGCGCAGCGCTGCATTCGGATCGCTGCTGCGGATGAGGTCCCGCAGCAGCAGCGCCTTGTCGGCGGAATTCCCCGCGGCCGCAGCCAGCGTGCCGCTCGCGCCGCGAAGTGCCCCGGGATAGATGTCGTCGGCGACCTGTACGGCCGCTACATTATAGATGCTCTGCAGCGACGGGCCGGCCGCCAGCGCGGCGTCCCGGACGTTGGCGGCGACGTCGTCGGGAAAGACGACGAGCGTGGGATTCGCGGCCGTCACCGTTCCGCTTGACGCGCTGCCGCCGCTCGATGAGTTGCCGGAAGTCGCTGCCGCACCGCCGCTTGATACAACGCCGTTTCCGGATTGCTCGAAGGCGACTACCGTCGGCAGCCCGGCAACGGCCGCTTCAAACGCTCCCGTTTGCGCGAGGATCAGGAACACGAGCGCACCGGAAAACGCTCTAACCGCGGCACGAGGGTGACGGCGAGCAACACCGGCGACACCCGCGATCGCAAAGATGAGCGCGCAGAGCGGAAAGATCACTTCGACCGCGAGATATGCGCCCTGCAGATAGAATGGGGCACTCGAGATCGGCACGTTCGTCCGCAGCGCGGCGACGAGTCCGGTGCCGTGGAACAACGACCAGCCGATCGGATAGGCGCAGTAGCCGAGGACGAGGAGCGCCGTGATGCGCACGACGGCCGGAATCCTTGGCGCGACCGCAATCATAACGATCAGCACGATGAGTGCTGCTAGCGCAATGCCGCCTGAGGCGATGTCGGCGGACGTGTGCGCGATCGTGAGCGTGCCGGAACCGTCAAGACCGCCGGCGCGCCACGCTGAGAACGCGATCAGACCGAGCAGAAGCCCACCGAGCACAAGCGCGGAACCTTCGCCGAGCGCGCGCCGTCCCGAAACGGCAAGCCCGATGCAGGCGAGCACGGCAATGCCCACCGCGTAGCCGGACACGTTCGCTCGAGCGAAGACCCCTTCGATCGCGACATCGATCAGGGCAACCAGGAGCAGGACGACAAGTGCGGCGAGGAGGGCTCGACCGGCGCTTCTCTTCATTTAAGGGTTGTACGACACGCGCGGTTCGGTCCCGTCTCATGCCTGCTCCAATCGATTTTGTTGCGGAAAGCGCGGAGGAGAAGACCTCGAATGCGTAGATTCTTGTGAGCTAGCGTTCGCGCGCCAGGAACCCGGTTTGAATCCGGGACGGTCGCGCCACTGTAAGCGGGGAGCCGCTCGCGATCACTTCCGGAAGCGGTGGGAAGATCGCGAGCACGACGGCATCGATCCGCAAGTCAGGATACTGAGCTCGAACGCCCTCATTCACCACCTCGCGTAAGGGCTGGTACGGAGCGTCCATGGCGACAGGCAAGCCGAGCATTTCCACTCGGCGCGGCGACGGCGGCGAAACATCGGCTCCCGGCGGGGGCCGTGTCTCCAAAGGCGAGTTGCGCGTCGAAACGTCGGGTTCGATCGACGAGCTGAACTCGGCGATTGGACTCGCCCGCGCGCTCTGCGACGACGCGGGCGTGCGCGAACGCATCAAAGCGGTTCAGCGCGAACTCTTACCGCTAGGCTCGGCTGTTTCGACGAAGCCCGGCGGCCGGCGCGAGGTCCCCGAAATCACGGACGTCATGGTTGCCCGCCTCGATGCGCTGGTCGCCGAGTTCGAAGCGGAGCCCGGCTTGATTCGCGACTGGACGCTGCCGGGCGAGCTGCGTCAGGCGGCGGCCTTCGATCTTGCGCGCACCATTTGCCGTCGCGCGGAGCGCAATGCGGTGCGCCTGGTCGCTTCAGGCGAAGCGATACAGAAGAACGTGCTCGCGTATCTCAATCGGCTCTCGGACGTGCTCTGGCTCGCGGCACGGGTCCTCGAAGCGCGAGCGGGGGTCGACGCTCGCCTGCGCGACGAAGCGCATCCGGGGCCGCCATGGTCGCGCGCGTGGTGAAGCCCACGTGAGCGCACGCGGCCTGATGGTCCTCGGTACGGGTTCGCACGTCGGGAAATCGCTGCTCGTGACTGCCCTGTGCCGTATTCTCGTGCAAGACGGCTATCGGGTCGCACCGTTCAAAGCGCAAAACATGTCGCTCAATTCGGCCGCCACCCCCGAGGGAGGCGAAATCGGTCGCGCTCAAGCGTTGCAAGCCGAAGCGTGCGGTCTTGTGCCGTCGGTAGACATGAATCCAATCTTACTGAAGCCGACGTCCGACCGGCGCTCGCAGGTGATCCTGCGGGGAGCGATCTGGGAGACGATGGACGCGTTTACGTACCACCGCCGTCGCATCGACGACCTCTTCCCGCTCGTGTGCGAATCGTACGAGCATCTGGCCGAACGCTATGATGTGATCGTGCTCGAAGGTGCGGGCTCACCCGTGGAGCTCAATCTCAAAGACGCTGATCTGGTGAACATGCGCATGGCACAAGCCGCGGATGCACGCTGTCTGTTGCTTGGTGATATCGAACGCGGCGGCGTCTTCGCGTCGCTGTACGGAACGATGCGGCTGCTCGACGACCGCGAACGCCGGCGCATCACCGGATTCGCCGTCAACAAGTTCCGCGGTGATCCGGCACTGTTCAGCGGCGGCGTCGCGCTGCTCGAAGAACTGTTGGAGCGCCCGTGCTTCGGCGTCATTCCCTATCTACGTGATATCGGGCTCGAAGAAGAAGACGGCGTTGCGATCGAGGAACTGCGCATCGCGCGGCGGCCGCCGTGGAAAGATGGAGGCGGGAACGCGCGGCGCACGCGCATCGCCGTCGTCGCCTGGCCGCACCTTTCGAACTTCACCGATTTTGATGCGTTTGCGCTCGAATCGAGCGTCGAGTTCGCATTTGTTGAAGAACCCGCGGCGTTGGCGGGTGCCGATCTCGTGGTTTTGCCTGGTACGAAAGCCACACTTGCCGCATTGCAGTGGCTGCGCGATCGCGGTTTTGCCGAGGCGCTCGCCGCTGCCGCCGAGACGGGCTACGTGTTCGGCATCTGCGGCGGCATGCAAGTCTTAGGCCGGCGGATCGACGATCCGACCGGCGTCGAAGGCGGCGGCGCAGCGGAAGGTCTGCATCTGTTGCCGATTCGAACGACCCTCGCCTCCCGCAAGGTCACGGAGCTATCGGCCGGACGCACGCGCGCTGCCACGCTCTTCGGCGTGCCGTTCGCGAGCGAGGTTCGCGGCTACGAAATTCACGTCGGCGAAACGCTGTATGACCCCGGTGCGCGGCCGTTTGCCCGCATCGCATACGAACGTGGGGGGCGCCCCTTTGATGATGGCGCGCACGACGCCGGCGGTCGCGTCGCCGGGTCGTATTTGCACGGGCTCTTTGCCGACGACGGCTTTCGGCACGAGTTCTTGCGCGCGCTTCGTGCCGCGCGCGGGCTCGCGCCGGCAGATCACTACGCACGCGTTTCGGTCGAGCGCGCTGCGCGCCTCGACCGGCTGGCGGACCACGTTCGCGCGGCACTCGACGTACCGCGCCTGCTCGGCGCGGTCGCAGCGCGAGCGTGAAGCGCGCGGCGCTGCTGTGCACGGCCTTTGCGAGCGATCTGTTATTGGGCGACCCGCACTGGTTTCCGCATCCCGTGCGCGGTTTTGGCGCGCTTGCGGCCCTCGGCGAGCGCTCCGCGCGCTGCTTTACGCGCGATGATGCGAAACGCGAAGCGGTCGCGGGCACGCTGCTTGCGCTCGCTATCGTTTCCTTCGCATATGCCGCAGCGAGCGTGACCGGGAAGAGCGTGGCAGAACGCGATGCGAGGCTCGGCAGCGCTTACGAACTCGTGCTCGCTTGGACGACGCTCGCGACCCGGGATTTGCTCGCCGAGGCGCGCGCGGTTGCAGCGGCACTCGAAGCGGGAGATCTCGAGCTTGCCCGGCGCCGGCTCGGCCGGATCGTGGGACGCGATACCGTTTTGCTCGACGAATCCGAGATTGCGCGAGCCGTGATCGAGACGCTCGCGGAGAGCGTCTGCGATGGTGTCGTCGCGCCGCTCTGCGCGCTCGCGGCCGGCGGCGTTCCGCTGGCGCTCGCGTTCAAGGCGGCAAGTACGCTCGACTCGCTGATCGGGCACAACGAACCACCGTACACGTATTTTGGCCGTTTTGCCGCGCGTCTCGATGATGTCGCCTGCTGGCTGCCCGCACGCCTAACGGCGCTCGGCATCGCCTTGTTCGCGGTGCTCGGCGGGGGCAGCACGCGCGCGGCCTTCGCCACTTGGCGCGCGGACGGTGGCCGGCACCCCAGTCCCAACGCGGGCCGGCCCGAAGCGGCGCTCGCCGGAGCCCTCGGCGTACGGCTTGGCGGCACGAATATATACGACGGAATCGTGCGACGCTCTGCGTATCTCGGCGCCTCGTTTCGCGCGCCGCAGAGCGCCGACATCCAGCGAGCGGAACGTTTGATTTCGCTGGTCGCTTACGGTGCGGCCGCATCGCTATGCCTCGCTTCGTTTGTGTTCGATGCGCGTTAGCGGGCGCGTGCCGGCCGTTCACGGCGGCGATCTCGACGCGATAGCACGGCGCTACGGCGTGCCGCGCGAGCGGCTGGTTGATTTCAGCGCCAACCTCAATGCGCTTGGACCTCCTCCCGCGCTCGTGCGCGAACTAGCTATGGCGGCGGCCGACCTCGAAGAGCTCAGACGTTATCCCGATCCGAGCGCGACGCCGCTGCGCACGGCGCTCGGCCGCATCTTGGGTGTCGATGCCGCCGCAATCGTCGTCTCGAACGGCGCAGCCGCCTTGCTCGATGCTGCCGTGCGCGTACGCCGGCTAACGCGGTGTCTGCTCCCGCAGCCGGCCTTCAGCGAAGACCAAAGAGTTCTCGATGCAGCGGGGACCGCCGGCTACCCGCTTGCGCTCGACCCCGCGGATGGTTTTCGCTTGCCCGGCCGGCGTATCGTGAACTTGCTGCGTGCGCGCACCGTCGATGGGTGCCTGCTGACTAACCCCCACAATCCCTCAGGCTCACTTACGCCGCGCCCGGAGATGGAACAGATCGTGACGGTGGCCCGCGCGGCCGGGGCGCTCACGATCGTTGATGAGGCCTTCATCGATTTCGCACCCGGCGAAAGTGTCGCCGAGGTTGCCGCTCAAACGCCCGATACGATCGTCATTCGTTCACTCACGAAGTTCTTTGCGGTTCCCGCGCTACGCGTCGGCTATGCCGTATGCGAGCCGGAACTCGCGCGAGCGTTGCGAGCGATCATACCGCCCTGGCCGGTAACGGCGCTTGCGCTGCGCGCGCTGACCGCCGTCCTCGACGACGTCGAATATGCCGAGCGCTCTCGCGCGCAGAACATTCGCGAACGCCAACATCTCAAGGCGGACTTGGAGGGTGCCGGCCTTCGCGTCTTCGATTCGGCCGCGAACTTCCTGCTGTGCGAGCTTCCGCTCGAGGGGGTGCGCGCGCCGGAACTTGTGTCGGCGCTTGTATTGAATGCAGGTCTCGTCGTGCGCGACTGCTCGTCGTTCGAAGGGCTCGCGAACGGCCGTTTCATTCGCGTTGCGGTTCGCGCTCGATCCGACAACGAGCGTCTTGCTTCGGCCATCAGCCACGAGCTAACATCTCGTTCGCCCGAACGCAGGAGATCGAGAGCGCGGCGCAGATTCAAAGCATCCTAGCGTTCGCGCACCAGGAACCCGGTGAGAATCCGGGACGGTCGCGCCACTGTGAGCGGGGAGCCGCTCGGGGCCACTGCCGGAAACGGTGGGAAGGTTCCGAGCACGACGGCACTGATCCGCAAGTCAGGATACTGAGCACGGACGCGTTGTTCAACCTCCTCGCGAAAAGGATCGGTACGACGTTGTCTCATCCGTATTTCACGCGCCGCGCGCATTGCGCGGCGCTAGGCGCAATCTTCCTTGCGATGTGCGCCTCGAGCGCAAGCGCACAAGCGGCGCTTCCGGCGCCGAGTCCCTCTCCGTCGGCAAGTCCGGCCGGCACCCTCCCGGAAATCGGGCGGGTCGTCACGAGCGACCGCCGCGACGAGCCGATTGCCTCGGCCTCGAAGCCGACGTTCGTGATCGATCGCGCACGCATCGATTCGTATGGTGCACGCACGGTCGCCGATGCCCTCGCCGACGTGCCGGGACTCAATCTGTTTTCGTTCGGACCGTTCGGCGCGGAAGTCGACTACGGCATTCGCGGCTCGACCTCCGAACAGACCCTCATCCTGGTCGACGGTATTCCGGTGACGGATCCGACGACGGGCGCCGTGCAGCTCGGTCAGTTCTCGACGATCGGCGTCGATCGCATCGAAGTCGTCGAAAGCGGTTCGTCGACACTCTACGGCACGAGTGCATCGGGCGGCGTCATCAACATCATCACGCACGTACCGCGCGGCGTCTACCTCGAGGCATCCGACGGTTCGTACGACGATCGCGACGTGAGCGTGGGCGCCGGGAACGGCACGGTCGGCGTTTCGCTCGAGCGTCACGTTGCAACCAACGCCTATCCGTTCCCAACCTTCGCATATTCGCCGGGCACCACGTTCCCCGGCGGAGTCCGCCAGTTCGCGTACGGCGACGAGAGCGCCGGCCGTTTCTCGTTCGATCTCCCGAACGTAGCGGGCTTTACGGTCCGCGGCCGGGGCGACGAGACGGCCGCAATCATCGGCGTGCCGGGCAGCTTGGACTTCCCATCGACGACCGCAACGCAGGCGACCTCCTACGATTCCGCTCAACTCACGCTCGAGCGCGTGGCAAAGGCTTCGACCTTCACGATCGACCTTGCCGGATCGCAAACGCGGCTAGCCTTCGTCGATCCCATCGAGAACAACGGTGAGAGCGACACCTACAGCGGGCGTTCGCAGCTTTCGCTCAAGGAGGCGCTGAGCGGAGCGCACGAGGATGCCGTCATCGGCATCGATCTTGCGCGTGAAAGCGGCGTGTTCACCTCGCCCGCGGCCCCGCCGCCGTTTGCTGCGCCGGCTTCCGCGTTCGGAGCGTCGCAGTCGCAGAGCGCGGCTTACTTGCAAGTTGGCGCATCGCCCTTTGCCGGCACGCGCTTTACCGCGGGACTCCGCGGCGAAAACGACTCACCGCAAGGTTCCGTGCTCGCCCCGTCGTTCGGCGGCGTCATCCGCACCGGCAGCCTGCGCTTTGCCGGCGACGTCGGCGAATCGTTCCGTGTGCCGACCCTCGAAGACTTGTTCTTCCCGGGTTTTTCGAATCCGCATTTGCTGCCCGAAAAAGCACAGACGGCTGATGTGACCGTCGCCTACGATCTGCCGCTCAGCACGCTTTCGGCAGGTTGGTTCGACCGCAACGGTTCGAATTTCATCGTGCTCGCGCCACCCAGCTTCCTTCCGGTAAACGCGCAGCGCGCTGCCGTTGCCGGCATACAATTGACCGCGAGTACGCACCCCTTCGCCGGCTTGGTTGCGGCGGCTAGTTTGACGAATCTGTACCGCGCGCTCGATCTAAGCACGGGCGGGCGTCTGCCGCGCAATCCCGTCAATCAGGTGACCTTCTCGCTCACGCGGCCGTTCGCGCGAGATCACTTCTCGTACGGTTTGCGCTGGGGGATCGTCGGCTCGGACGGCGACGACAAGGCGAGCGCCACGCCACCGCTCACTACCACCTACGACGCCTACGATCAACTCGACGCGTTCGTGCGCTACAAGCTCGCGGGAAATACGATCCTCACGCTGCGGGGCTTCAACCTCGGCAACGAGCAATTCGCGCCGGTCTTCGGCTACCCGGCGCCCGGACGCCGCATCTACTTGGAGGTTGCTACGCGATGACGAAATACGTCTGGCCTTTCGCCCTGACGTGCATGGGCGTTCTTCTCGGCATCGCGCTGCTATGCATCGCACCGTTCGTTGCAGTCGGCACGTTTGCGGTGCGGACCCTCTCGTTGCGCGCGGCACTCGCCGTCGTCGGCGCGATGTGGCTCGCGGGTCAAGTGATCGGGTTCGCATTTTTTCACTATCCGCATCACGCCTCGACGTACATCCTGGCGCTGTCGATCGGGGTCGCAGCGCTCGCCGCAACCCTCGTTGCCGGCCGGATTCGCGTGACGGCCCTGGCCTTTTTGGCCGCTTTCGCCGTCTACGAACTCGTGCTGTACGCGTTCAGTCTCGTGGCCGGCGGTCGCGAGGAATTCGGCGCCGCGATCCTTGCGGAAATGCTCGAAGGCAATCTGCTCGGCGTGGCGATCATCGGCTTGATTCGCTTGGTCCTTGTGCGGAGCAGCGCGGCATTCGGACCGCGCGGAAGCACGAGACCAGTCTAGGTTTGCACGCTTAGTTCGGCACCATGAAGGCCAGCCGTAGCGCGCAGAGCGCTCCGAGCAGGCCGCCGCCGAGCGCAACCAGCGCCCACAGGTTCAAGCGGTTTCGGGGCAGGGAGGTCGTTTCGGCGTAGCCCGCGCTCGTTTCGACCTGCACGACGTCGGCTCCAAAGTATTGCACGGTTGCGAGCGTGGCAACGCCGCTGCGCGCGCCGTTCCACACGTTGCCACTGACTTCGTGAGCCAGCGTGACCGTGCGGGAGGTGCCATCGTTCAACCCGAGCGACAGATAATAGGAGGTGCCGCCGCGCGAGGAATGGGTTGAATACGCGCTTTCGATCGTGCCGGCTGCAAGGTGGCAAGCACCGTACTGAGCCCGCGCCAGCGCGAAGCCGGCTTGGCAGGCGGCATCCGAGCGGTAGCGATGCAGGTCGCCCTCCGCGCGGATCAACATCACGCCGCCGGCGACGAGCGCAAGCGCGCCCGCGGCGATCGACGTGCGCAGCCGCGCGCTGCTTTGGCGCGCCGCGTAGTGTCCGACGGTCGGGCGGCCGAGACCGAGAATCCGGGAGAGTAGCGCGAAGACGAGCGCCAGGCCGATTGCTGCCGCCGGAATGAGATAGACGAGCGTCGCCGGATTCAACGTTCCGCCGCCGTGGAATTGAAAGGCTATGACCGCGCAGACGATCGCGAGCGTGCCGAGCGAAACCAAGAGGCGGCCCGAGCCGTTGCCGGGACGTGCATCGTACATGTGTTTTTATATCGGCACGCCGGACGGAGCAAGCGAGGCTCGGTTCACAGGCCGTTCTGAGGCTGCTCTGAGAAAATTTTGGGCGAAATGAACCTTCCCATCCGCCTTCTCGGCGGAATTTCATTGGCAGGCGTGTTTCTGTGCGCTACCGGCCTGCCCGCCCTGTCCCAAAGCGATACCGGCGAGATCGACCTGAGCGTCGTCGACGCGGCGAGCCAGCAGCCGCTCGGGAATGCCCGGACGATTCTTTTAGGGGCGCAAACCGCAAATTCGCTGACGACGGCCTCGGGCGAGATCCGCTTCACCGATGTGCCGGTCGGCATCTACCGGGTCCGCGTTTCGTTGCGTGGCTACGATCCGGGCAACACCCGCGAGTTCGACGTGCTCGGCGACCGGTCGGTGCACGTGCGCATTGAACTCTCCAAGCGCGCGACCGGCCCGTCGACGGGTACGACGGCGAGCACCGGAGCTTCGAGCGCCGAGACCGCCTCTGGTTTGCGCACGATTGCCGTGGTCAGCGCGCGCTCGAAGATATCGATTACCACGACCGATCTCGACGCGAACAGCCCGATGCGGCGCCTGTCCGATTCGCTGACCGACGCGCTCGACAAGCTCGCCGGCGTCAGCGTCACGACCGATTCGACCGACCCGACGAGCGCCGTTCAGATCTCGCTGCACAACCAAGACGAGTCGCAAACGGCTTTGACCCTCGACGGTATCCCGCTTTCCGCGCCGGGCTCGGCCGGCAACTTGCGTGGTATCGGAACCGATCTTTTCTCGGGAACGAGCGTGAGCTTCGGTCCCTCGGCCGGGGGTCTCGCGGGCGGCGTGAATTTCTCGACGCTGCAGCCGACCCAGGCTCTGCAATTTCGCGCGAACGGCACCACCGGTACGTTCGACCGTTCCAATTATGCTTTTGCCACGACCGGTTCGATCGATAAGCTCGGCTTCGTTCTCGAGCATACGGACCGTACGGCGAACAGTCCGCTCACCTTCCAAGATTTCGAAGACCAGTCCGGTTTGACGTACCCGCACGGCGGCGAATCCTCATCGCTGAGTGACCTCGTCAAAGTGCGCTACTCGCTCGGCGACGAGCGCACGTCGATCACCGCGACCGCACTCGATACCAACCGCAACGCCTACGCGATTTGCGCGCAGGACGTCGCCAATCTTCCGTGCGGAATCGGTCCCAACAACCGGACCTTCGGCCGCTACGCGATGGCGTACAGCTCGATTCAATCGCTGGTCGGCAACGTGCAGACGACCTTTGCCGCCTATGCAAACTCGAGCACGCAAGCGGTCGACGACCTCAGCCGCTTCATTCTCGAGCCTGACGGAACGTGCCCGCAAAACGAGCTGGCCGGGGGTGCCCCGATCATCGCCACGGACTTTACGCCGAGCGATTGCCCGTCATTGATCTTCACCAACACGGTGACGCGCGGCGTCGCCTACAGCGCTTCGATCGCTCAGGGCAATCATACGTTCTCCTTGACGGGGAACACGTATGCAGCACTCAACATCTCAGATCCCGTGCTTGGCTCGCAGTTCGCGACGGGCTTCACCAACGCAGCGGCCTCGAGCACGTACAAATTTGCCGACGCGATCAAGTCGAACGACGAGCTGACGCTTACGCCGTCCGTGTCGTTTGCCGACACGAGCGGCATCGGCGGTTCGTTCCTCGCCGGCTTCAATACGACATGGACGCCGAAAACGGCCGACGCGTACTCCTTTGCCGTCAACGTCGGCAGCTCGCAGCCCAATCTGAGCGCGATTCGCGCGTTCTCCGATCCAAGCTCGGCGCGTTTCAACTGCGATGCGCAGACCGCCGTCGTCAGCGGTCCGGGCGACACCGGGAACGGCCAGAAGCAATCGGCCGCAGCGTTCAATGCGTCCTGGGCGCATCAATTCCAAGGCGGCGCTTCGCTTTCGCTGAGCGCCTTCAGCCAGGTGCAATCGGGACAACTGATCAGCGCGCTGATCGAGGAGCCGAACTCGTTCTATCCGGCAGGCTTCCTCGATACGGTCTTCTCGGCGTATCACGCGCCGTCGGTCTGCGGCGCAACCGCTCCGGCGCCGGCCGTTTTCGTGCAGGAATCGGTGGCCGGCACGCGCCGCATCTATCAAGGTTTCGATCTGAGCGGTCGCTTTGCGCTCTCGCCGTACGTCGAAGTGCTGCCGACCTATTCGCTCAACCTGGCCGTGCTGACCGCGGCGAGCGCGCGCCTCGACGACGGCCCTTCAACGACGGTCGTCGGCCAGCAACTGCCCAATCGCCCGTTGCACCGGGGCGGCATCACCTTCGACGGTCTCTTGCCGCGCAGCGGGATCGAGCTGCTTGCCAACGCGCAATACACGGGCGCCAACAACCAGCAAAATATCGGGCCCTACGTCAACGTGAGTTTCGGTGTCTCGCACCGCTTCGGCCCGGGCCAAATGACGCTCTTCGAAAACAACGCGTTTAACACGTATGCCGGCGATTTTGCGAGCGACTCGTTTGCGCAGCCGTTAGCGCTCTCAACGGGTGGGACGTATCTGACCGCGGCGACACCGCTCACCCCGCGTACGATCTTTTTGTCCTACGCGGTCGTGGTCGGCGGGCCTGCGCCGGGCCCCGCGTTCCGGTTTGCGCGCGGTTCGCGCTTGGCACAAGCGGCCGCGCCCGAACCGAGCCCGAGTCCCTCCGCAAATCCGCGGCGGGGCCAGCGCGCCTTCACCTCAAATCCGCCACCGCCGGGAGTCGATCCGCTGTCGCTTGCGACGACGCGCGATACCTGTGACGCGCAAGCGCAAAGCATCGCGCAGCCGATCTATGCTGCCCTGAAGACGTACGTAGCGGCCTACGAAGGCAATACGAAACTGCCCGACGTTCCGAACACGACGATCGTCGCGCATCGCACGAGCGTCGATCCTACGGTGCCGTACTACCTGGAACTGCGTACGAACTTCCCACGTCCGCCGGGGGCAGGCGCGGGAGGCGAAGGCGGCGGCCGGCGCGGGGGTGCCGGCGGCGGCTTTGGGGGCGGTGGTCCGGGCGGGCCCGGCGGTCCCGGTGGGGGTGGACCGCCGGGTGACGGACCACCGCCGGCCGGCGGCGCCGACGTCGTCGGTAGTTCGAACGAAGCGACCGCCCAAGCGCAAGCTGCACGGCGCAACTTTGCGAACTCGCCGGTCGTACGCGGTCTGCGCGCGTTCATCGGCTGTGCCTACGTAACGATCCTGAGCGCCGATGATGCGAAAGCAAAAGGCATCGCGCCCGAAGGTGGCCGCTTCGCATTCTACTACGTACCGAAGATCGGCCTCTTGTTCGTGCAAGCGCGTGAGTTGCCGCAGGGTGGCGGCAGCCTCAAACCGGCTGCGTCGCCCGCACCGGATGCAGCGGCTACGGCGGCGCCGGCTCCTCCGCACTAACCGCAGCTGCATCGCCGCGAGCATCGTTCACTTGCCCATGCGCGGCATCTCGGGTAGCATACGACGACGCTCATATGGATATCGTCCTGGTTGATCGCCTGCAGTTTGCGTTTACGGTCATGTTCCACTACCTGTTCCCGATCGGAACGATGGGGCTCGCTCCCATTCTTTTCTGGTACACCTGGCGTGCTACCCGAAGCGGGAACGAACGCGACGCGCTGGCAGCATCGTTCATCGGCAAGATCTTCGCGATCAACTTCGCGATCGGGGTCGTCACGGGCATTCCGATGGAATTCCAGTTCGGGACGAACTGGGCGACATTCTCGTCCCGCACGGGTTCGGTGATCGGCCAGCCGCTTGCGATCGAAGGCCTCTACGCGTTTTTCATCGAGTCCGTTTTCCTAGGCGCCCTGCTCGCCGGCGGCGGGCGCCTGTCGCCGCGCGTTGCGGCCGTCTCGGCCTTCTTCGTTTGGGTCGGTTCGTGGGCTTCCGGGTTCTTCATCACGGTGGTCAACGCGTGGATGCAGCATCCGGTCGGATATGAACTGCAAAGCGGAAGGTTCGTCATCACGAGCCTCTGGGCGCTGCTGGCTTCCGGGTACGCCTGGGCGCAGTACGTTCACATCTTGGTGGGGGCGCTTTTAACCGGTGGCTGCATCGTCGGCGCGATCGGCGCCTTTTACTTGCTTTCGAAGCGCGATCTTGCGTTCGGGCGCGAATTCGTACGGACCGGAACCGTGCTTGCCTTTGCGGCGAGCGTGCTCATCATCTTCCCGACCGGGGACCTCAATTCGCATGACGTCACTACCTTCCAACCGGTCAAACTGGCCGCGATGGAGGGACTTTTCAAAGCGACCTCCGGCGCACCGCTTGCAATCATCGGGATGCCCGATGTCCACTCGCGCGATCTGATCGATCCGATCTACGTTCCGGACCTGCTCAGCTTTCTCGCCTACGGCAACTTCCGAGCCACCGTGCCGGGGCTCGGATCGTATGCGACCGCGCTTTGGCCGCCGGTCGAATTGACCTACTATGCCTACCACATCATGGTCGGCCTCGGGACGATCTTTCTGGCCGTCTCAAGCGTAGCGCTGTTGCTGCTTTGGCGCAAACGCCTGTACGAAACGCCGCTCGCCCTGTGGGCGCTCATGCTGATGGCGCCCTTTCCATACATCGCGAACGAGGCCGGCTGGACCACCGCCGAAGTGGGCCGCCAACCGTGGATCGTCTACGGCTTGCTGCGCACGCAGGACGTTGCTTCGCCAAACGTCGTGTCCGGTGAGGTCGTCTTTACCCTGCTCGGGTTCTTCGGCATGTACGTCTTGCTCGCGTTGCTCTTCGTGATCTTGACGCTGCGCGTCATCGCCCGCGGACCGGAGGCGGGATCACACGCCGCCTCGCTGCCCGGCGCAATGGAAGTGGGGCACACGTAATGCTCGCGACGATCGGTTTCTGCGAGCTCGTCTTCATGTTCGCAGCGTATGTCGTATTGGACGGTTACGATTTCGGTGTCGGAACGATCGCGCCGTTCGTGACGACGAGCGCGGAAGAACGGGGAGCCTTGCTTGCCGCCATCGGACCGTTTTGGAACGGCAACGAAGTTTGGCTGATCGCAGCCGGCGGGGTGCTCTTTGCATTTTTTCCGGACGCTTATGCGGTCTCGTTCAGCGGATTCTATCTTCCGTTCATCATCGTCCTGTGGCTGTTCATGCTGCGCGGCGTTGCGATCGAACTGCGCGAGCAGATCGACAGCGAGGTCTGGCGCACCCTCTGGGATGCGGTGTTCACGATCGCGAGCGCATTGCTGGCGGTCATGTTCGGCGTCGCGCTCGGAAATCTCATTCGGGGTGTCGGCCTGAAAGGCAGCGGGTTTTTCTTCGGCACGTTCTACGCGCTGCTCAATCCGTTTGCAGCCGGTACCGGTGTCTTCGCGTTGCTCGCGCTCGCAATGCACGGAGCGGTCTTCGCGGCGATGAGCTTGCAGGGCGCGTTGGCGGAGCGTTGCGCTGCCTTTGCGCGACGTCTCTGGTGGCTCGTGCTGCTTCTCTTCGTGGGGATGACCGTAGCAGCGTTCGGGATCGATCGAGGCATGGTCGGGCAGCCGCTTTTGAGCGCTGCCTTAACGCTCGCCTCGCTTGTCGCCCTGATTGCGGTGTTTAGGAGCACCGGGCGCGCCGCCTTCCAAGCGTCGTCGACCTTCTTGGCGCTGCTCATCTGCACGGCGGCCGCGACGCTCTTTCCATATCTCATACCGAGCTATCCGCGCGGGCACGGCGGCCTGACGATCTACGCGGCCACAGCCGGCACATCGACGCCGGCGCTAGCGACAATGATCGCTCTTGTCGCCGTCGCGCTCGGCGCGCTGCTGATCTATCGTGCGCTGATCGCCGCGCACCTCGGGCGGTCCACCGTCACGGTGCCGCCCGTCCACTGAGCCGCCCCTGCCTTGCTGTAAGGCTTACGGCAGAAGGACGACTTTTCCGATTGTGCGCCTGCTCGACAAGGCTTCAAAGGCGTCGGCGAACTGATCGAGCCGATAGGCGGTGCCGGCAAACAGTTTCAACACTCCGCTCGAGACGAGTTCGAGCAACTCTCCCATGCATTGCCCCAACTGTTCCGGCCGCTGTGTCGGAATGTTGAAGCCGATCAGCGACTGGTTGTTGTGAATGAGCAGTGCCAGCTGCTCGGGGTAAATCGTGTCGTAGACATTCCCTGCGCCGTAGACGACGATGCGCCCGAAGGGGGCGATCAGCTTGATGCTCTTTTCGGCGATCTCGCCGGACACCGATTGCAGAACGAGGTCGACACCTTGGCCGCCCGTCGCCTCCAATACCTGATCGGTCCAGCCGGCGCGCGTGTAGTCGATCGCGACGTCGGCGCCGAGGGTCTTGACGATTTCGAGCTTGTCATCGCTGCTTGCGAGTGCAATGATTTGCTTCATTCCAAGAATCTTCGCTAGCTGAACGAGAAACAGTCCCACACCGCCGGCCGCCGCTTGAATGAGGACGCTTTCGGAGGGCTGAGCCTTTGCGGCGAGCTTCAGGATCGCGTATGCCGACAAACCCTGAACCGTAAGCGTCGTGGCCTCGGAAAACGTCACACCGTTCGGAATGGGAATTGCCGAACTCGCTTGCGCAATTGCGTACTCGGCAAAGCCGCCGCTCGAGACGAGCGCGGCAACGCGATCGCCGACGGCGACGTTCGTGACCAGCGAACCGATGGCGGCGACCGTGCCGGCCGCTTCAAAACCCATCACGAACGGCAGTGGTTTGAATAGCGGATACCGCCCCCGGGTTTGCTCGAGTTCGGCAAAATTGATTCCGCTCGCCTTCACCCCGATGAGGACCTCTGTCGGGCCCGGGTCCGGTCTCGTCGTATCGACGAGCCGAAGGCTCTTCGTCCCCTCGGTTCCCTCGATTTGCAGTGCCTTCACGTTCGATCGTACCCTTTCTGGGAGCGCCCGTGAACCGGTGTCCCCGATTCTTCGAGTACTATTGCACACATCCGCATTCACGTGAAGAAGGCACAAATGTTATACTGGGCGCGAGATGAAAATCAGTGTTACCGGATGTCCGGTCGAAGAAGCGATGCGCGTGCTCGGCGGCCGCTGGCGGGCGGTTATCGTGTTCTATCTCTTCGAAGGGCCGAAGCGCTTTGCCGATCTGCGCCGGGACGTACCCAACATCACGCAGCGTATGTTGACGCTCGACCTGCGCGCCCTCGAAGCGGCCGGGCTCGTAGCGCGCACCGTCTATCCCGAGGTGCCTCCTCGGGTCGAGTATGAGCTGACGGCTGAGGGGCACCGCTTGCGTCCGATCGTCGACGAGCTATGCGCTTGGGGCCGGACCCTCGATGCGGCGCGCACTCACAGCGAGGCGCACCGAAACGTGACCAGCGGCAAAATCGTTAATACTTTTACTTATGCAAGCGAATCGATAATAAACTAAGGCAATAAACGATAGCGCTTGGCCGGCAAACCTAACCTTCGGTCGAGGTAAGCGTTTTGTCAGGCGGAGCGGCGGCGGGCCTTGGGTGGGGCTGCGTGCCGGGCAATCATCAAGTGCCGGCCGGCGGACGGGAAGGCGGCACTGCGGTCGTCGCGATAGCCGATTCGTGCCACGGTGAAGGCCGCACGCATGCGGCGGTTGCCGGGATCGATCGCGATCCGGCAGCCGCGGGCGCGGGCGCTGGTCAAGGCGGAATCCAAAGCGGCGAGGCCGTCGTCGGAAGTTGCAGCGACGTGCCGAGTGGTCAAAAAGATGTCGTTATTGCCGTTCGCCGCGAGGGTGGCAAGCGTATCGGCCAAGGTACTACCGAGCGTCGCGTCCAGATCGCCGATCAAATCGACAAAGACGGCGACATGATCGGTCGCAGGGTCTGCGATCAACTGAGTCGAGAGCATGGCGAAAGTATGGTGCTTTGCGCTGTGATCCGTCTGAGAGCCAGGTGAGAATTTGCCCGGGCGCCGGGTGAGAATTTTCTTCCCAGGCTCCTCTCAGCAAGCGTCCCTAGCATCCCAGACAAGATGCAAACTACAGCGCGAATTTTGGTCGTTGACGACGAGCGTCATATCCGCGAGTTACTCGAAATCGGGTTGGGCGACGAAGGTTATGAGGTGCGCACCGCGCCCGACGGTCAGGTGGGACTTGCAATTGCGCGAGAATGGACGCCTGACGCGATCGTTCTCGATGTGATGTTGCCCAAGATCGACGGCATCGCTTTGTTACCGATGTTTCGAAAATTGACCGAAGCGCCGATCGTGATGCTCTCGGCCAAGGACCAGACAAACGACAAGATCGCGGGCCTGCAACACGGTGCCGACGACTACGTGGCCAAGCCCTTCGAGATGGCCGAGTTGACGGTGCGGATCGAAACGGCGCTGCGCCGGCCGAGGCTTGCGCAACCGCAGGCGCTGCGTTTTTCCGATCTCGAGATCAACCTCGAAACGCGCCTGGCCATGCGCGGCGACAAACGCATTTCATTGTCGGCCCGTGAATACGACTTGCTCTGCGCGTTGATGCGCAATCCGAACCGGGTGTTCAGCCGCGACCAACTACTCGACCAAGTGTGGGGAACCGAACGCTTCGTCGGTCCCGGCGCCGTCGAGACGTACATTTCGTACCTGCGCGCGAAGATCGATCACGGCTTCTCCAAGCGGCTCATTCACACGCACCGCGGAGTTGGTTACTCGCTGCGCGAAGAATGACTCCAGGCTGACATGTTCCGCTCGCTCGCGACACGATTGACCGCGGCCTATGTCTTCGCCGCGATCGTGCTCGTGCTGATCGTCGTGGCGGCGGTCACGGCTTTTTCGCTTTCGATGTTCGGCATCTCCGTGCGCGAGGCGAGCGCCGCCGTCGCGCGTGAGGCGCCCGACGAGGTGCGGCTACAAATCGCACGGCGTGGTTCGCTCGCCGCGGCTGCCCCGGACATCGCACAAAACCTTTCGCGGCCCGGTCTGCGCGTGGTCGTCCTCTCCGGCGACGGCAAATCCGGGCGCTTTCGCTTTCTGGCCGGCACGGGTCCAGCGGGTCCCGATGGGCGGCCGATCCTGATTCTCGGACGCAACGCGGGTTCGGTCGGTACACCGGGCGTTCGCGTTGCCTTTCGCGATACGGGCCCGGGTGGGCCGGGAGGTCCGCCAGGCCCCGGCGGACCGCCGCGGGGGTTCGAGCGCATGCGGCCCTATCCGCTTGGACTCAATTTCTTCTTGCGGCTCGAGCCCATGAACGTTCAAGTACCCGGCGGCCGGATCTCGATTTCTTCCGACCCCGATCAGCTCTTGCGAGCGATCAATGCCTTCTGGCTCGCGATGCTGCCGATCGGGCTGTTCGTGGTTGCGGCAGCGTACCTGCTGGGGCGCTATATCACGGGCCAAGCGCTGCGGCCGCTCGTCGAAACGACGGCTTCGCTCAATCGCTTCGGGAACGGCGATTTCACCCCGCGTCCGGTGCTCACGGCCGATCGCAATGAGATCGGACAGCTCGTCAAGGCGTATAACGCGGCCGCGGCACAGGTCAGCGCGGCTTTTGAAGAACGGCGTGCGGCCGAGTTGCAAATGCGTCAGTTCATCGCCGATGCCGGGCACGAACTGCGCACGCCGCTCACCGTCCTGATGGGGTTCATCGACGTGCTGCGCAAACGTGCGCAGAGCGATCCGGGCGTTTCGTTGCGCATCTACGATACGATGCTCGACGAGAGCCGGCGCATGAAGACGCTGATCGAAAAATTGATCATTCTAGCGCGCCTGGAAAATCCGCAAGTGCGCGAACTCGAGACCGTCGATCTGGCCCAGATCGCGGGTGAGGTCGTTTCGGCCTTGCAGGCGCTCGAAGCGAAGCCGCGCATCGCACTGCGGGTCGACTCAGGCGCGCTCGTGCGGGGCACGGAGAGCGAACTGCACGATGCACTGAGCAATCTCGTCGACAACGCGCTCAAATACGCGCCCGGTTCGCCGGTCGACGTGCGCGTGCGCGTCCAGGCAGGCTACGGCGCGATCGAGGTGTCCGACCGGGGCCCGGGCATAGCGCCCGAGTCGCAGGCGCAGGTCTTCGACCGCTTCTATCGCGGCGGGGAACGGCCCGATACCGAAGGCTTCGGTCTCGGGCTTGCGATCGCCAAACGCGCCGTCGAGCGCGCGGGCGGCCGGATCGAACTTGCGAGCACGGTCGGCGAGGGCAGCCGTTTCACGATGTACGTTCCGCTCGCCACGCGCGGAGAGGGCGCCTCGCTCGCCGTATAGAGCGGCGTGATCCGTCTTCTCGACGAGACGACCGTCGGGGTGATTGCAGCCGGCGAGGTCGTCGAACGTCCCCTCTCGGTCGTCAAGGAACTCGTCGAAAACGCACTCGACGCCGGGGCGAGCCGGGTCGCCGTCTCCGTGTCGCAGGGTGGTCTTGCGACGATCGAGGTTACTGACGACGGCAGCGGCATCACACCCGAGCAACTTGGCCTTGCCTTTGCGCGCCACGCGACCAGTAAACTTGAAGCGGCGAACGACCTCGAGCGGATCGCGACGCTTGGCTTTCGTGGCGAGGGGCTCGCGAGCATCGCGGCGGTCGCGCGCGTGCGCCTGATCTCGCGCATCAGCGAAAATGAGGTCGGCTACGCGGTCGATGCGCACGGCAGCGAGGTCTCGCAGCCGCAAGCGATGGCGGCTCCCGTCGGCACGCGTGTGATCGTGAACGACCTGTTTGCAAACGTGCCCGTGCGCCGCGAATACGTTCGCTCGCCGGCCGCGGAGTTCGCGCGCATTTCGTCGTTTCTCGCGATGCTCTCGCTCGGCTACCCGGAGGTCGCGTTCTCACTCGCGCACGACGGCCGGGCCGCTTTCGCTTTCGCGCCGGGACTCGCGCTCGAAGAGCGCTTGGCGCACGTCTTCGGTCCGGCGCAAGCGCGCGCGTTGCTAGCGCTCGAGCACACGGTGCCGGACGCGGAAGCTGTGCGCGTCCGCGGTTACGTGAGCACGCCCGGCGTCGACCGGGCCGACCGGCGCATGCAGTTGCTGTTCGTGAACGGCCGCCTGTTGCGCTCGACGCTCGTAGCCGGCGCTTGGAGCGCCGGCTACGCGACGTTTGCGCTTGCGAACCGCCAGCCGTTCGGCGTGTTGTTTGTCGATTTGCCGCCGGACCAGGTCGATCCGAACGTGCATCCGACCAAGAGCGATGTGCGGCTGCGCTACCCCGAAAGCGTGCATGATGCGGTGCGCAGCTCGATCGTCGCGACACTTGGCCGCAACGCCGCGGGCCGAATGCGCAGCGTGCTTTCCTTTGCGCCGCCGGCCCCGGTCCCGGCTGGTGGAGCAGATGCACCCGCATTTGCCTGGCAGCCGGCGCCGGTGAACGGCCACGCGAATGTCGCTGGCGCCGAGTCCGAAAGGGAGCCGCGAGCGCCCGGGCTGCGGATTCTCGCGCAGCTCGACGCAACCTATCTGCTTGCGACCGACGGCGAAGCGCTCGTGTTGGTCGACCAGCACGCGGCCCACGAACGCGTTGCGTTCGAGGCGATCGCGAAGCGCGCGCGCGCGGGAACGCCGGCGCAAGAGCCGCTCTTGCTGCCCTATACGATCGAACTCGATGCAAGCGATGCGGCCCGATTCGAGGCTTCGCGCGCCGCCCTCGGCGCCGCCGGGCTCGATGCGGAGCCCTTCGGCGAGCGAACCTATCGAATCGTGGCGACGCCGGCGGGCTACGGCGCGCGCGCGTTCGACCTGCGCGGATACCTGGCGGATCTGGGCGATGAGATTGCCGGGCTCGATGCGCGCGAACGCGTGTGGGCTTCGCTCGCGTGCCACTCGGTCGTGCGCGCGGGGGATGCGCTCGAGCCGGCCGAGATGTCGGCGCTGCTCGAGCGCCTCGTGCGCTGCGAAAATCCGATGCATTGTCCGCACGGACGCCCGACGATCGTGCGCATCGAACCGGGCGATATCGCGCGCATGTTCAAGCGCGTTTAGGCAACGGGGCGTGGACGAAGGTCGCGGCGTGCTGATCGTCGCGGGCCCGACCTGTTCGGGTAAGACGGCGCTCGCAATCGAGCTCGCGGAGCGCTTCGATGCCGAGATCGTAGGCGCGGATTCACGCCAGATCTACCGCGGCATGCCGATCGGCACGGCTGCGCCGAGCGCCGAGCAACGTGCGCGCGTGCCGCATCACCTGATCGATTTTCTCGATCCGTTCGAACGCTATAGCGCAGCCCGTTTCGCGCAGGATGCGCTGGCTATGGTCGCGGCCATTCACACGCGCGGGCGGCGGGCGATCGTTGCGGGCGGGACGGGTTTCTACATTCGTGCGCTCGCGGGCGACGTCGCGCTCTCGGCCGCATACGATGCTGACGTGCGCGCGCGGCTTGCGCGTGAGGCGCGCACGCACCCGCCCGAGGTCTTGTACGACTGGCTGCGCGCTCGCGACCCCGCGCGGGCGGCCGCCATTTCGCCGGGTGACCGGTACCGCATCGTGCGCGCGCTCGAAATCGTCCTGGCTGAACCGCGCGCAGGTGCAGTGCTCGAGCAGCCTTCTTTGCGTGCCGCGGGGCTGCCCGTGCTCAAGCTCGCGCTCGAAGTGCCGCAGGACGAACTCGATCGCCGCTTGGCGGAGCGCGTCGACGCAATGCTCGCGGCAGGCTTACTCGAAGAAGCGGAGCGCATCGGTCCAACTGCGGTGGCCGCGGACGCGGTTGGATACCCGCAAGCCTTGGCCTACCTGGCTGGAGCCGCGACGCGGGCCGAGTTGCGTGCGACGCTCGTTCGCACGACGCGCCGCTACGCGAAACGGCAGCGGACCTGGTTTCGTAGCGAGCCGGGTATTCGTTTCGCGGCTCCGGCAGACGTCGCGCATTTGGCCCTCGCCTTACCGGGGTGGGAGTAAACAAGAGCCTTGTCCCGCTTAAGGGCTGGTGATATTATCAGCGAATAAACATCGGCGGCCGGGTATCGGAGGGCATATGTACGCGCTCGTTATTTGTGATTGCTGCGATCACAGTATCATGCTGCACGAGGGAGACGGTTGTACGTTACGGGCTTGCGCCTGCGCCGAAACACCGCAAACGATCATCGACGACGCGCTCGACGAGGTCAAGCGCGAATCGCTCAGCGCGTAACCTTCCGCCGCAGGATGCCTCGCGGAGCGACCTGAAGCCGTTCACCATGCCGACGGAGACCGGTTTGCACGCTGGAAGCAGGATGCAACTTCAGGACGCTTACCTTGCGGAAGTCAAGCGGCAAGCCGTAGCGGTGACCGTCTATTTGGTCAACGGCTTTCAGCTGCGTGGAACCGTGCGCGGCTTTGATGCCTTTACCATTCTGCTCGAATACGAACACCGGGTCCATCTCATTTACAAGCACGCCGTCTCCACGATCTCTCCGCAGTCCGCGCTGTCCCTGCCCGAGGCATGAAGCCCGTGGTCGCGGCGTGCGCCGTAAAGATGCATGGCGCCGAGAACGCCTTCGTCGTCCTTGACGAACGGCCGCCGCGCCTTGAGGAATATGGCGGGCTCGCGCGCGCGGTTTGCGATCCGGCGGGTGACTTCGGCGGGGCGGACGGGCTGCTCGTCGTGCGCGCTATGGCCGGTTTTGCGGCCGAAATGCAGATATTCAACGCCGACGGCACGCAAGCCGAAATGTGCGGGAACGGCGTGCGCTGTGTCGCGCGTTATTTGCACGAACGCGGAGCCGGCGATGCCTTTTCGCTCTGGACGGGCGCCGGCGCGATCGGCGTCGAGATACTCGCAGCCGATCCGTTCGAGGCGCGGGTCGATATCGGGCCGGTCGCTTTTCCGGGTGCGGCCCGTGAAGAAACGCTCGAGATTGCGGGCAGAGCGTGGCCGTTCTTTGAGGTCTCTCTCGGCAACCCGCACGCGGTGCTCTTCGTCGACGAAGTCGACGCCGTCGATCTCCCGGCACTCGGGAGCGCGTTCAACGCAGCGGCACGCTTTCCGCGCGGTACGAACGTGCACGTCGTGCAGCCACTCGACGGGCAGACGCTGCGCGTGCGCCACTACGAACGCGGCGTCGGCTTGACGCGGGCTTGTGGAACGGGTGCGGTCGCCTGCGCCGCGGCGGCGATCGTCGCGCGCGGGGTGCACTCGCCCGTCACGGTGCTCGTTCCCGGCGGCACCCTGCGGGTCGATTGGCGGCCGCAGGAAAACGCGCGCTTGACGGGCCCGGCCGAAACCGTTTTCGAACGCACGCTCGCGGTGTGAGCGGCGCACCTGCAAGCGGACTCGCATACACCGACACGCGGGGACGGATCTTTTTCGACGCGCTGCGACAGCCGCTGGCGGACGGCGGCGACGTTCGCACCGCGCGCCCCGATGAACTGATCGCGGCTCCGCCGGGGACCATGCCCTCGATGTTGCCCGGGCGCGCGCCCTTGCTCGCGGACGGGCGCGTCGCATCGCGGCGCACGGCGCTCGCCGTGCTCTTGCCGGCGGGGTATACGCGTCTCTTGTTGCCGGCCTACCGTTCGGCTGCCGAAGCGCCGCCGTTGCCGCTCTTCGGTTACACCTTCGCCTGTGTCGTCGACGACGAGCTTGCGGTCGCGGCGATGCGGACCGACGCGAGCGAAGATTGGACGCCGCGCTCATTTGCGGCCCGCGAACTCGAGACGCTCGTAAGCGCGCGCCGCGCGCGCGATCCCTCGAACGGCGTGCTCGCGCAGCTTGCGACCTGTTCGCTCGAGTACGGTTGCTTTACCGCGCAGAACGTGTTTTTGGAACGTGGCGAGGCGGCCTTGCCGGTTTCGCCGGCATGCAATGCGCGCTGCATCGGCTGCATCTCGGAACAAGAAGCGGATGCGGGCATTCCTTCCCCGCAGGCTCGCGTGCGCGAGGAAGCGGCCGTCGCTCAGCTCGCGCGCATCGCGCTTGCCCACCTGGAGGTCGTGCCGGACGGGATCGTCTCGTTCGGTCAAGGGTGTGAAGGTGAACCGCTCCTGCGCAGCACGACGATCGCGCGCGCGATCGAGCGCATCCGCGCAGAAACGAGCGCCGGCACGATCAACCTCAATACGAACGGTAGCCTGCCGAAGTCGCTGCAGATGCTGATCGATGCGGGGCTCGATGCGGTGCGCGTCAGCCTGAATTCGCTGCGGCCGCAAACGTACGCCGCCTACTACCGCCCGATCGGTTACGATCTCGACGATGTGCTCGAGAGCGTCCGCAGCGCCGTCGCCGCCGGCCTGCGCGTTTCGTTGAATTTGCTCACGCATCCGGGTGTAACGGACGATCCGGCGGAGATTGGCGCACTCGATGCGTTTCTGGCGGCCGTTCCGGTTGCGATGGTGCAAACGCGCACGCTCAACATCGATCCGGAGCGCTACTTTGCGGCCGTGGGACGTCCGCTCGTGACGCCGCTCGGGATGCGCGAAGCGCTACGCCGCATCGAAGCGCGCGGCGTGCGCCTCGGGAATTTCACCCACGCGCACTAAAGCGCGCTCGCGCTAGCGGACGCCCGGGGACTCGTAGGCGCTCAGGACGAGGAGCCCGAGAAGCAGGGCGATGCTGACGACGGCGATGACGCTCACGGTAGCCGGTGCTCGAATGCCATATCCCAACGGTAGCGAGCGGCCGTCAGGCGAGCGTCGGATCAGCGTCGAGAGCGCTCCTCGACCGAGCCGTCGGCCTTCGAGATCAGCAGATGCGAGGTCAGGCCGACGAATATCCCGGTCGCAACCACCCCGTGGACGGCTCGAAGCCCGGCATCGAGTTCGGCCGGTGCTTCGATCAAGCCGAAGTCGCAGTCGAAGATCAGGTTTCCGTTGTCGCTCGTGAACGGGGCGCCCGCTCGCTGCCGGAGCGTGAAGGTGCCGCCCAGGAGCGCGATTTGGCGGGCGACGTAGGGTGCCGAGAACGGCACGACCTCGAGCGGCAAACCGAATGCACCGAGCCGCTCCACGAGCTTTCGCGCGGTGACGATCACGACGAACGTTTGCGCGGCGAGCGCGACCGCCTTTTCGCGGAAGAGCGCGCCGCCGCCGCCTTTGATGAGCGCCCAATCGGGTGCGACTTCGTCGGCTCCGTCGATTGCAACGTCGATCGGCTCGGAGCAGAACGGGACGAGCGGAATCCCGTATTCGCGGCACAAGCGCTCGGTCTCGAGTGAGGTTGCGACGGCGCGCAGTTCCGTGCCGGCGGCGACAAGTTGCCCGGCGCGTTCGATCGCGTAGAGCGCGGTCGTGCCCGTGCCGAGCCCGATACACGTACCAGGGCGAACGAAGGCGTCGACGGCCCGATAGCCGGCGGCCTGTTTTGCGCGCTCTTCAAGCTCATCGCTTGTCATATCGCGCGTGCATTCGCGTGGGAATGAAAGCGCGCCTCGCGGGCACCGTTACTCGTCTCGTGAAGGTCGAGAGCGGTAGGAAGGCAATGTCCCGCAGATGCGCTTGAGCTCAAACCGGCTCGTACGGGCAAGCATTCTAGCGGGGGTGGTCGGCGCCGTTGCGATCGCCTTCTATCTGTTTGTCCTTCACGTGTACGCATTGCATGACGCGACGGGGCGGCAACTCTTTCAGTGGGATGCCTCAAATGCGCTTGGGCCGGCCGCTTTTCGCGGCGGCTGGAGAACGGCGGCGCTTGGCCTTTTGATGCACCTGATCGTCAGTCTCGTGTGGGCCGCGATCTTCGTAGCGGTCGTCTCGCGCGTTCCCTCACTGATCGGGCGCCCGATTACGACCGGCGCCTTGTTCGGGGTGATCGTTTGGATCGCCATGCGCGGGCTGGTCGCGCTCAACGGGCGGGCTGCGGCCGTTCCGCTGACGACCTCCAATCTGATCAATCTGCTGATAGCGCACGTCATATTTTTCGGCATCCCGGTTGCGCTCGTGGTCAGGCGAATTCTCACGAAACCCTCGAACCTTTTCGCAAAGTAGGGCGCTCTAGGGTAGCCGTTCGGCGCGCGAACGGATTGCGTGTGTCACGGGCGGAACGTCTCGAGCCGTGATTGCGGAAGCACTCGTCGTCGTGCTCTTGCTTGCGGTAGCGTATCTTTTTGCGCAAGTTGCAGCGCACGCTGGCGTGCCGCCGCCCGCGGCGATCGTGCTCGTCGGAATTGCGGCGGCCGGGATGCTGCCGCACGACCTCTACATCGGGCTCACGCCGGTGACGCTCGCGATCTTTCTGCCCGCGCTCATCTTCGAAGGCGCGTTCGACCTCGATGCGGGCGCCTTGCGCAGGGCGGCGCTTGCGATCGCTGTGCTGGCCGTGCCGGGCGTCGTTTTTACGGCGCTCGCAATCGCGAGCGCTGCGGCGGTTGCCGCCCACCTGCAGCTTGCGGCGGCGCTCGTGCTCGGGGCGATCCTGTCCGCGACCGATCCGGTCGCCGTGCTCGCGCTCTTCCGGACGTTGAACGTGCCCGCCGGCCTGTTGACGATTCTCGAGGGCGAGTCGATCGCAAACGACGGCGTGGCCGTGGTGCTGACCGGCGCCGTGATAGCGCTTTCGGCTGGACCGCTGAACATACCGGCCGAACTCGCGCGGGTACTCTACGTATCGGTTGCCGGCATCGCCGCCGGGGTTGCGGCGGCGCTTCTCGCCGCGCCCGTGCTGCGCCGCTGGCGGACCCCGTGGACCGGTATTCTCGTAACGCTCGCCGTTGCGTACGGATCCTACGCGCTCGCTACGCTGATCGGCGCGTCGGGAATTTTCGCTAGCGCCGCGGGCGGTGTTTGTCTTCCCGCCTTCGCGCTCGACAAGAGCGAGCTGCGCAGCATCGAGCGCTTCTGGGACGGCACGGCGACCGTCGCCAACGGATTCGTGTTTCTGCTCGTGGGCTTGAGCCTTCAGTTCGAGCGGATCTTCCATGAACCGCTGCTGCTCGTCGCGACGCTCGGAGGCGTGGTGCTCGCGCGCGCGGCGCTCGCCTACGTGCTGCTGCCGAGCGCCGGCGTGCCGCTCGGCGCTCGCGGCTGGCGCCACGCGATCGCGCTCGGCGGCGTGCGCGGCGGCCTCTCGCTCGCACTCGCACTCGGGTTGCCGGGCGATTTCCCGATGCGCCCCCAGGTGATCGACGCCGTGTTCGCGGTCGTCTTCATCACGATCGTGATCCAAGGCTGGCTGCTGGCGCCGCTCGTTCGCCGCCTCGATCTGCGCGACATCGCTGAGCCGGCGGCGTAACCGAGCGGATCATCCGTTCGGAGGATGCCGCTCGCCACACTGCGTTGCTAGGATTGACGCGGATCGTTTTGAGGTGGCTATGCTCTTGCTTGAAGTTTCTTTGATCGCGCTGTCGGTCGTGTTGTTCGTCTTGTTTGAACTCTACACGGTCGCTTGCGATCGGATTTGACGGGCCATGCTCGATAGTATTCTGGGTCTCGCGCTCACCGTGGCAAGCCTCGTCTATCTGACGTACGCAATGCTGCGTCCCGAACAGTTTTAGGAGCCCCGCCGTGACAGTGTACGGCTGGCTGCAAGCCGGCATCTTCTTTGCAATCGTGCTCGCCCTGACCAAACCGATCGGGGTATACATGGCGCGCGTCTTCAGCGGGGAGCGAACATTCCTTACCCCGGTGCTCGCCCCCGTTGAAGCCGCCGTGTATCGCGTATGCCGCATCGATCCGGCGCGTGAGATGGGCGCGACCACCTATTTGCTCTCGTTGCTCGCCTTCAGTTTTGTCGGGCTCATCTATCTGTACGTGCTGCTGCGCACGCAGAAGTGGCTGCCCTTCAACCCACAGGGCTTCGACAACTTGACCCCCGACAACGCCTGGAATGCGGCGGTCAGCTTTCTGACCAATACCAACTGGCAGTTCTATTCGGGCGAGAGCACGATGAGCTACTTCAGCCAGATGGCGGGGCTAGCGTGGCACAACTTCGTTTCGGCCGGCGCCGGCATCGCCGGGGCGATGGCTGTGATTCGCGGCGTTTCGCGGACCGACATCAAAGCGGTCGGCAACTTCTGGGTCGACATGACGCGCTCACTGCTCTACGTGCTGTTGCCGATCAGCCTCGTGGGCGGTCTGCTGCTCGTGTCGCAGGGCATCCCGCAGAACTTTAGCGCCTACACGAGCGTGAAGTCACTCGAGGGCACGCAGCAATCGATCACGCAAGGGCCGATGGCCTCGCAGGAGATCATCAAAGAGCTGGGCACGAACGGCGGCGGCTTCGTCAACGCAAACTCGGCGTCCCCAAACGAAAACCCGACCGCCTTTAGCAATTTCCTCGAAATGATCACGATCTTCCTGATCGGAGCCGGGCTCACGTACACCTACGGCCGCTTCGTGCGTGACCAGCGCCAGGGCTGGGCGCTCTTCGCCACGATGAGCATCCTGTTCGCCGGCGGCTTTGCGGTAGCATATGGAGCAGAGAGCGCCGGAAATCCGCTCGTGCACGCGCTGGGCGTAGCGGGCGGGAATCTCGAAGGGAAGGAAGCCCGTTTCGGGGTGGCGGCGTCGGCATTGTTTGCGACGATCACGACCGATACGTCGTGCGGCGCGGTCAATGCGATGCACGACTCGTTTACCGCGCTCGGTGGCCTCGTGCCGCTCGTCAACCTGCAGCTCGGTGAGATCGTATTCGGCGGCGTGGGCACGGGGCTGTACGGGATGATCGTATTTGTCGTTTTGACCGTCTTCATCGCGGGACTCATGGTGGGGCGCACGCCGGAATTTCTCGGGAAGAAGATCGAGCGGCGCGAAGTGCAGATCGCCATTCTTGCGATCTTGGTGCTGCCGTTTTTCGCGCTCGTGCCGACTGCAATTGCAATCCTGCAGCCGATTGCGACCGGCCAGCTCGGCAATGGCGGGCCGCACGGCTTCTCGGAGATGCTGTACATGTTCACCTCGACGACCGAGAACAACGGCAGCGCCTTTGCCGGCGTGAGCGGTAACACGTATCTCAACGTTGTGACGGGCATCGTGATGCTCTGCGGCCGTTTCCTCTTCATCATTCCGGCGGTTGCCCTGGCGGGATCGCTTGCCGGAAAGAAGAGTGTTGCCGAAACGGTCGGCACCTTCACGACCTACTCGCCGATCTTCATCGCACTGCTTCTCGGTGTCATCGTCATCGTCGGAGCACTCACGTTCGTTCCGGCCGATGCGCTCGGACCGATCGTCGAGCATCTGCTCACGCTGCAAGGAAAGACGTTCTAACATGATTCCAGCTCGCCGTATCGAGCGCCGGCCCCAAGCACGCTCCCTGCTCGATCGGGGGATACTGCTGCGCGCCGTCGGCGATTCGTTCGTCAAGCTCGACCCGCGCCGGCAGGCGCGCAACCCGGTCATGTTCGTCGTCGAGGTCGGAGCGCTCGTCACCGCGCTGTTTTTCTTCCGCGACGTCTTTATGCGCGGTGGCAAGGATGCGGGGTTCGATCTGGCGATCTCGCTGTGGCTCTGGTTCACGGTCATTTTTGCGAACTTTGCGGAGGCGGTCGCGGAAGGACGCGGGAAGGCTCAGGCCGATTTCCTGCGGCGCACGAAGACGGAAACGCAAGCGCGCAAGATCGTCGATGGGCAGGCCGTGATGGTCGGCGCGCACGAACTGCGCAAAGGCGATCTTGTGCGCATCGAACCCAACGAATTGATTCCGGGCGACGGTGACGTCGTCCAAGGCGCTGCCTCGGTCGACGAATCGGCGATCACGGGCGAGTCGGCGCCGGTCATACGCGAGTCCGGCGGCGACCGCAGCGCCGTCACGGGCGGCACGCGCGTACTCTCCGACTTCATCGTCGTGCGTATCAGCTCCAATCCCGGTGAGACGTTCCTCGACCGCATGATTTCTCTGGTTGAAGGTGCCTCGCGGCAGAAGACGCCGAATGAGATCGCACTTTCGATCTTGCTCGCCGGCCTGACCATCATCTTCGTGATCGCGGTCGCGACGCTTGGGCCATTCTCGATTTATTCCGGCACGGTGCAAAGCGTCACCGTGCTGATCGCGCTGCTCGTTTGTCTGATACCGACCACGATCGGTGGATTACTCTCCGCGATCGGTATCGCCGGTATGGACCGGGTACTGCAGCGCAATGTGCTCGCGATGAGCGGGCGCGCGGTTGAAGCGGCCGGGGACGTCGACACGCTGTTGCTCGACAAGACCGGAACGATCACGCTCGGCAACCGCCAGGCGACCGAAATCGTGACCGCGGACGGCGTCGGCCTCCGGGACGCGGCGCTGGCGGCGTACTATTCGTCGCTGGCCGACGAAACGCCGGAAGGCCGCTCGATCGTAGCGCTGGCCGAACAGGAAGCGGTGCTCTCTGCGAACAGCAAGGTCCCCGATGGTTCGCAGTTCGTGCCGTTCTCCGCCTACACGCGCATGAGCGGACTCGATCTCGCGGGCGGCACCTCGATTCGCAAGGGTGCTCCGGATGCCGTACGTGCTTGGGTGCGCGAGCGCGGCGGCGACGCAACGAACGTGTTGACGGCCGACGTCGAGCGCATCGCCCGGGCCGGCGGCACGCCGCTGCTGCTCGCCCAGGACACGAAGGTCCTGGCGGTCATCTACCTCAAGGACATCCTCAAGCCGAACATGAGCGCGCGCTTCGATCGGTTACGCGCGATGGGCATCCGCACGATCATGATCACCGGTGACAATCCGTTGACGGCGAGTGCAATCGCGCGCGAAGCCGGCGTCGACGACTTCCTGGCCGAGGCGACGCCCGAAACGAAGATGAGCCTGATCAAGCGCGAGCAGGCCTCAGGACGGCTGGTCGCCATGACCGGCGACGGTACGAACGATGCACCCGCGCTGGCGCAAGCCGACGTCGGCGTCGCGATGAATTCGGGCACCCAGGCCGCCAAAGAAGCGGCCAACATGGTCGACCTCGATTCCGACCCGACCAAACTGATCGAAATCGTCGAGATCGGCAAGCAGCTCCTGATGACACGCGGAGCGCTGACGACCTTCTCGATCGCAAACGATGTCGCCAAGTACTTCGCGATTCTGCCCGCCATGTTTTTGACGGCGTACCCGGCCATGCGCGTTCTCAATGTCATGCAACTGGCGACGCCGCAGAGCGCCATTCTCTCGGCCGTCATCTTCAACGCGCTGATCATCATCGCGCTGATTCCGCTTGCGCTGCGCGGCGTGGCGTACCGGCCGCGCGGTGCGAACCTCGTGTTGCTCGACAACGTCCTCATCTACGGCGTCGGCGGCATCGTCGTCCCGTTCGTCGGGATCAAACTCGTCGACTTGATTCTCGTAGCGCTGCACCTGACCGGTGCGGGCTGATCGCGAAGGAAACGCATGAAGACCTCGATCCTGACCCCGGCCCGTGCGAAGGTGGCAACGAAGACGAAGCCCGCGACCGAGCAACTGACGCGCGAAGGGACGCTGCGTCACCTGGGCACGTCCGTACTGTATACGATCGTGACCGTGCTGCTACTCGGCATCGTCTATCCGCTCGTGATGACCGGGCTTGCGCTCGTGGCCTTCCCAAGTCAGGCCAATGGCTCGCTCGTCACGGTCGGCGGCAAGCTAGTCGGCAGCGACATCATCGGACAGCTCTGGACGAAGCCGCAGTATTTTCAAGGCCGTCCGTCGGCTGCGGGTAAGAACGGGTACGATCCGACGGCAACCGGCGGTACGAACCTCGGGCCGACGTCGAAGAAATTGATCGACGCGACACGCGCGACGATCGCGGCGCTGCGCAAGGCGAATCCCGACGCGACGGTTCCGTTGCCGATGGATCTCATAACCTCGAGCGCCAGCGGCATCGATCCGGACATTTCACCCGAAGCTGCCTACTACCAAGCGCCGCGAGTCGCGAAAGCACGGGGGATCAGCATCGCCGCAGTCAGTGATTTGATCGTCGCACACGTCCACGCGCGCGAACTCGGCTTTCTCGGGGAGCCCCACGTCAACGTCCTGGAACTGAATCTCGCGCTCGACGCAAAGCACCCGTAGCAGCCGCTCAAAAAGGTAGCCGGCAGCCCGGCCTCCGAAGCAAAGCGCCGTAGTCGCTCCCCGCGGAGGCAACCGGTTGGCAGTCACCAAGCCATCTCAAGCGTGGGGCACTGCTGCGTGCTCCGAACCGCGCTGGCCGGCATCGCTTGCGATCGTTTGCGCGGCGCTCTTGAACTACATGCTGCCGGGGAAGTTCACGCTCGGTCCACCGTGGGCCGTTCCGCTGATCGAAATGGCCATTCTCATCCCGCTTTCGATCGCCGCCCCGCGCCGGACACCGCACGAGCGCAAGCCCGTGCAAATCGCCGCCGTCGGCCTGATTGTGGTGGCCAACGCCGCCAATGTTGCGTCGCTCATTTTCCTGATCCGTCACCTCTTGTTCGACAGCAAGACGGTGACGGGCATCGAACTCTTGTATTCGTCGGTTGCGATCTGGCTGACGAACATCATCGTCTTCGCGCTCTGGTACTGGGAGTTGGATCGCGGCGGCCCGGACGAACGGATGCTTGCGGATCATCGCGCACCCGATTTTCTCTTTCCGCAGATGGTGACGCCGGATTGCACGAATGCGGATTGGACACCCGGGTTCATCGACTATATTTACGTGTCGTTCACCAACGCCACGGCTTTCAGCCCGACCGACACGATGCCGCTCACGCCGTGGGCGAAATCGCTGATGCTGATCGAGTCGGTGGCATCGCTGGCGACGATCGCAATCGTCGCTTCGCGCGCGATCAATATCCTAAGCTGAAGGCTACGGCGGCGGCGCCAGGATGTAGAGTTGTTTTGCGCCGGCGTCGAGCAAGCGGCGCGCAAACGGTACGGCACGCCAGCGGGCTTTCTTGCGCGCGCCTTCGACGACGATCGTTGCCCCCAATTCCTTGCGGGCAGAAGCGATGAGGGTGGCAGCGGGGTCGGGCCCGATTGCGACGCTCCAGCGGGCGCGTACCCGTCGAGCGGACTCCTCGAGCGCGGCAACCGCGCGGGTCCGCGCAGCTTCGGCCGACTTTGCGACGTGAATCACCGACAGATCGATCTCGAGGCGCAGCGCGATGCGCGCCGAGCGCTCGATCAGATCGATGTCGCGTTCGCGCGCCTGGACGCCGAGCACCAGGCAAACGAACTCGCGCGGCCGCTTCGCGCTGCCCTTCGCCCGCACGGCTTCGCGCAGCGCGAGTTCACGAAGGGCAGCCAGGTTCTCGCTGCGGAAGAAGTTGGAGAGCGCATCGTCGACCTTTGCGGCAGCGTAAATCTTGCCTGCTCGCAAGCGCTCACGCAGGGTCTCCGGCGGCGTGTCGATCAGGATCACGTCATCGGCAATTTCGAGGATCTCGTCGGGCACGGTCTCGCGGACGCGTTGTCCGGTCAAGCGAAAAACCGCGTCGTTGAGCCCCTCGAGGTGCTGGATGTTGAGGGTGGTCATGACCGAAATGCCGGCCCGCAGCACTTGCAGCACGTCGTCGTAGCGCTTGGCATGTTCGTCACACGGCGCGTTTGTGTGCGCGAGCTCGTCGATCAAGGCCACGGCGGGTTTGCGTGCAAGCAGGGCATCGAGATCGAGTTCGCTGTAGGTGACGCCATCACAGATTGCTTGCCGGCGCGGAAGCAGCTCGAGACCGGCCAGCTTCTGTTCGGTTTCCGGCCGCCGGTGTGTTTCGATGAAGGCTCCGACGACATCGATGTTTTGTTCCAACAGTTGGTGTGCGCGATCGAGCATCGCGTAGGTTTTGCCGCTGCCTGCGGCGGCGCCGGTATAGATCGTCAGGCGGCCGTACCCGATGCGCAGCCGATCGGCGGCGGTCTGCGCATAGCGCGAGAAGGTGAGTTCGCGGTCGGTCGGCGGGATGTAGGTCGTCGTGTCGACCACGAAGACGTCGCGCTCGGAGGGGCGCGTCGTGATGCGATGTCCGAGCACGCCGTACGGCACGGCCACGAGCGTCGCCTTGAGGTTGGCGAGCTCGGGTTTGGCGACGTCGAAATCCTGTAAGGGCACGACATCGGCGTTGAGCTCGCGAGCCAGATCAGCGAGCGAGCCGATTTCACGTTCACCGACGAGTGCGACATCGAGTGCGAGGTCGAGTGCGTTCGCCAGGTTCGCTGCTTTGCGCAGAAATATCGGCACTTCACCTTCGCCGGTCGCAAGCGCGAGCGCGGTCGAGACGCGCCGCGGGGTGACGCCCGCCTCGTTCAAGGAATCGACCGTGCGCAGCATCATCTCGCGCAAGAAGCGCAGCGTCTGCGGCCGGAAGATGCCGGCGCGCGCGCGCTCGACATCCTCGTGCCGAACGACTTTACCGGCGAACAAGCGCGCCTCGAGTTGCTCGGGGGAAACGTCGAGGGCGATCACCTGATCGGCCGATCGCAGGAACGACAACGGCACGATTTCGCGGATCGGAAAGCCGATCAGACCCTCGGCGGTAGCTGCCACGGTTTCGACATGCTGGATGTTCAAGGCGCCCGTGACGCTGATACCCACGGCACGCAGCGCGAGCGCGTCTTGCCAGCGCTTGGTGTGCGCGCCGCCTTCGAGATTCGTATGCGCCAGCTCGTCGAGCACCACAACTTGCGGCTTGAGTCGCAACGCCGCATCGTAGTCGAAATCCTCGAAGCTCGAATCACCGATGCGGACCGCGCGCGGCGGAATGCGCGGCAACTGGGCAAGCAGACGATCGAGATCGGGGCGACCCTTGGTTTCGATCCAGCCGACCATGACGCGGACGCCGCTTTCTTGCAGGCGGATCGCGTCGTCGAGCAGGCGTCGCGTTTTTCCCGCGCCGGGAGCGCTCGCGAGATACACCGTCAAACGGGGGGCCGCGCCGAGTTCCTTGAGCAGCGCCTCGGCCGATGGTCTCCCGCTGCGGTCGTTCACGTCAGCGGTCATTCTCGCAAGCCCCGCCCCGCCCCGCCGGGGCTCGCCGCCGCCCGCAGCGAAGCGCGGAGCGTGTCCGAACGTTGGATTCGACCGGCCTGCTTGGTGCTGCTCGCAGCCGCCTGGTTGCTGGATTTGGCGACACCGCAACTCTTCGTCGCGGCGATTCTGCTCAACGTTCCGATCGCGCTTTCCAGTCTCGCGCTCGACTTTCGCTTCACCTATTTCTTGGTTGCACTGGCGTTGGTTGCCGATGCGAGCGCCGGTTACGCGAACGGCCTCTCGGCCGGCGGCCGCTGGAATTCGATTGCGCTGGCGGACCGGGCGGTCGCCGGTTTCTCGTTTCTGCTTGTCGGCGGCCTTGCGCGTGCGACGCAGGGCGCCGCTGCTCGCGCCGGTGAACTGGCAGGGCGCCAGGAGCGCAGCGCTCGCGAGCGCCGCGTCCGGCGCGCCGTCGAAGCGATTCGCGCATCGGTAAATCTCGAGTTGATCGAGCGCGCTATCGTGCGTGAAGCAATCGAAGCCCTCGCGATCGACGCCGCCCACCTATACGTATTTCGGCCGACGCTCGATGAGCCGACGACGTACTCCTTCGCAACCGGAGCCGCCGACGTTGAGGTTAGTTCCGAGCGGCCGGCCGCGCCGATCCTTTCACTCTTGCATCGCATGGCCGAGCGGCGCGAAGCGCTTACATCCGTGCGCGAGACCGATCCGCTCGGACGTCTCTTGCTCGACACGCTCGGCGAAACATATGTCGTCGCGGCTTCGATCGTCGAACACGAGGCGCTCTTCGGGGTGCTGATCGTGGCGCGCGAAGGCGTTCCCTTCGAAGCGCACTTCGAAGAAGGCTTGGCGTACTACGTCGATCAGGCGGCGATTGCCCTAGCGCAGGCGTCGCTCTTCGTGCAGCTCGCGCAGCGCAACGAAGAGTTCGCAAACGCAAACGCGGCTTTGCGCGAGCGTGGCGACGTTATTCGCGACATCGTCTACGCGCTTTCGCACGACCTGCGCACGCCGCTTAGCGCCGCGCGCATGACGATGCAGCAGGCACTCGCGGGTGCCTACGGAGCGTTGCCCGAGGCCTATCGCGAGATACTGGGGCGAGCGATGGCTTCGAACGAAGAACTCGAGCGGCTGGCCGAGACGCTGCTCTTGGTATCTCGCTATGAATCGGGCGAGCGCAGCGAGCGGCGCGAGCCCGTCGCTCTGACCGAGCTGGCGAATGAAGTCGTCGCCGAGCTCGAGCCGCTTTGGAAACTCAAGCGCATCGCGGTCAACGTTGCCGGCGATCCGGCAGCGGTCGTCAACGGTGACGAGCGCGAATTGCGGCGCGCGCTTGTGAACCTCGTCGCAAACGCGGTAGCGTGGTCCCCGGCGGAACGGCATATCGAGATTCGCGTAGCCGTAGCGGAGAACGTCGCGTCCGTGGCCGTTGATGACGAGGGCTACGGCGTTCCGCCAAGCGAGCGGCAAGGTCTGTTCGAACGGGTTCGGGACACGCCCAGCCGCAAGGGCGCAGGCTCGGGGCTCGGTCTTTATCTCGTTCGGCGAATCGCCGAGAGCCACGGGGGTACGGTCGCCTACGAGCCGCGTCCCGGCGGCGGCAGCCGCTTTACGTTGACGTTGCCGCTCGCCGCGACGCCCGTCGCCGTCTGATGGCGGGCGAACGGCGGACGGTCGTTTTAGTTGAAGACCATGCGCTGACGCGGGCGGGGCTGCGCACCGCGCTCGATGCATCGGGCGATTTGCGCGTCATCGCCGAGGCGGACGACGGGCCGAGCGGCCTCGAGATGATCGTCCTCCACCGGCCCGATGTCGCGGTCATCGATCTCGGCTTGCCCGGCATGGACGGAATCGAACTGACCCGACGCGTTCGCACCGCTGCGTCGGGAACCCGCGTTGCAATTCTGACGGTGCAGGACTTGGAAACGGAAATTCTCGCGGCGCTCGCAGCCGGCGCGGATGCGTATTCGCTCAAAACCTCGCCGCCCGAGCGGATCGTGGCTGCGATTCGCGCGGCGGCCGAGGGCGGCGCGTATTTCGATCCGCAGATCGCCCACATCGTGATGGGGCAAATCGGCGCATCGCGCCAGTCGCTCGCGCCGGATTCACCGCTGACGCCTCGCGAGACCGAGATCTTGCGAATGATCGCCGACGGTCGAGGAAATGCCGAGATTGCAAGCGCTCTCTACATCGGCTTGGGCACGGTGAAAGGCCACATCCGGGATATTCTCGACCGGCTCGCCGCCTCCGATCGCACCCAAGCCGCCGTCGTCGCTTTGCGACGCGGGCTCATTTGATCGTCTCGGCGGCCGGCCTTAGCGGCTGGCGGTGACGAAGTCCTCGAACGTGTAGTGCGAGGTGCCCGGCGGCGGAACGAAGGTCGTGGCCGAAGCGGGCAGCGATGAACCGGCGTACACCACGAACAGCGCTCCCAGTAGCATCGTCGCACCGGGAACCAAAAAGAGTGCCCGGCGCAGTGCCCGGCGGGGCTGAACGGTCGCGGGTCTGACGCGCGCGCCGCACACGATGTAGCGGCGCCCGCTCCGGGCCACGACCACTCGTCGAGCTCTCCGCTTCGGCGCCATCTTCCCGCCCTTCGTGCGTCCGAGAGCAGTATATACCTCAGTTCACGGCGGCACCTGGGAAATCAACCGAGCGGGTCAGGCCGGCGTCTTGATCCCCGCGAGCGCCGCGCGCACGTCGTCGCGGGCGTCGTTTTTCACCATCAAGATAACGCTGTCGCCGGCCCGCAGCAGCGTGTCGCCGTTGGGAATCAACAGGTCTTCGCCCTTCCGGTCGACGGCCACGACGATGGACGAACGCGGCAGCCCGACGTCGACGATACGACGGCCGTCCGCGGGAGAGGCGGGCGGAATCTTGAGCTTGACGAGGTCGAGGTCGCCGTCTTTGAGTTTGGTAATGATCGAATAGTCTTGCGCGTTCACGTGCGCGTTGATCGCATCGAGAATAACTTCGGTCGACGAGATCAGCGTGATCGGCGACTCCCGGTCGATCGATTCAAAGATCAATTTATTCTTCGGATTGTTGACGCGCGCGATACAGCGCGCTTTCGAGCGCTTTTTCGCGATCAGGCAAACGACCAAATTGTCCTCGTCGTCGCCGGTGTCGGCCACGACGACGTCGGCGCGCTTGATACCGGCCTGATCGAGCACCAGCGGATCGCATCCGTCACCGATCATCGTCACGTCGATCTCGAGCAGGTTGGCCATCATTTGGGCTTTTTTCGCGACCTTCTCGATGACGATGACCTCGTGGTCTTGGGCAAGCAGTGCGCGCGCAAGGTACGTACCGACCTTGCCGCCGCCGACGACGATAACGAACATCCCCTTAGGCCGACAGCTTGATCGGGATGTCTTGGGTCGTCGCCGCGAAGCGGCCGACGAAATCCGAGAGCGCTTCCGGTGCAACGATCGCATTGATCTCATCGCTTGCCGAGAGCACGTCTTCGGGCGACGGTACGAAGACGTGACCGCCGCGCCGCACGGCGGCGACGCGGACCATGCCGGGCTGTTCGATTTCGAAGATGCGCAAACCGGCGTCGGAATCGCGAAGCGAAACGGCAAGCGAGGACAGCTTCCCGAAATCAAAGGAGGGCACGGATTCGTACGGCATGTGCATCAGTTTGTCGCGCACGATTTTAGCACCGAGGGTCGTTGGGCAAACGGTCTCGATCCCAAGCTCGCGGTAGAGCTGGCCGCGCGGCGGGTCGTAGATTCGCGCGACGATCTTCTTGATAGCAAACATGCGCTGCGCGATCAAGGCGGCCATGACGTTGCGGTTGTCGCCGTCGGTCACCGCGACGAAGCCGTCCGCTTCGTCGGCACCTGCACGCTTGAGCACGTCGTAATCAATTCCGGTTCCAACTTCAACGCGGCCGTTGAAATGGTTGCCGAGCCGCTTGAACGCCACCGGATTTTCATCGACAACGGTGACGTCGTGGTTTTCGGCGGTTAGCAGCTTTGCAAGCGTCGAGCCGACCCGCCCACAGCCAACGATAAGGTATTTCATTCGCGACCCCAATGATTCGTGAGACCCACCGGCGGACCTTGGAACGTGAAACTGCCGCGCGGCGGGATACAGAAGGAGGCCTAGACCCCTGCGAGAACCGTGCGGGGTCCTGCGGTCCCACGCACCGTGGGGCCCCACGGGGCGTAGCTCAGCTTGGTAGAGCGCTGCGTTCGGGACGCAGAGGTCACAGGTTCAAATCCTGCCGCCCCGATTTTGGTAGAAGGCCGCAACGGTGTTCACTCGCTTTAGTCCCGCAGCCAAGCGCGTCTTGCGTGCGGCCGAACAAGCATCCCGAAATCACAACCACTATTATGTGGGTGTCGGTCATGTATTGCTGGCGCTCCTCGAAGAACGGGACTCGGCGGTTGAAGCACGGCTCGCCGAGCGCCAAACGCACATCGCTGACGTACTGGCCGACGTGCGCCGAGCGCTCGGTACCGGTGACGATCGTTCGTGGGAAGGCATTCTGGTTACCCCGCGGGTGAGCCGCGTCATTGCTCTTGCCGAGAGCGCCGCGCCGAGTGAGGAAGGCGTTGAACCGATCCACCTCTTCGATGCCCTCGTCGTGAGCGGCGGTCTGGCTGCCGAGATCCTCGAGCGTTTCGAAGGAAACATTCGCCCGGCGCAGCGGGTAGCAGGCTGACGTTGGAGCACATAACGCACTTTTTCCTCAACATCATCGACCAAGCGGGTTACCCGGGCCTGTTCCTTGTCATGGTGGTCGCCAATGTCGGCATACCGGTCGGAGCCGAACTGGTTGTCCCCGCAGCGGGCGCGCTCGCTGCGACCGGGCACCTTTCTAGCGTGTGGCTGGCCGGAGCCGTCGCAACGCTCGGGGAGGTGGTCGGGGGAGCGATCCTCTACACGGTGGGCTACACCGGCGGGCGCCCCTTCGTCGCGCGCTACGGCAAATTCCTGAAGCTCGACGAGAAGAAGCTCGACACATTCCACGAGTTTTACGAACGCTACGGCAGCATCGTCGTCTTCGTTTGCCGCTTCATCCCACTCATACGCGGCGTGGCCGCACTCCCCGCCGGCGTCTCCCGAATGAAAAAGCGCTACTTCTTTGCATACACAACGGCAGGTTCCGCGGTCTTTTGTTTCGGACTCGTATGGATTGGAAGCATTTTCGGGCGGCACTTCGATGAGATCGCGCCACAAATTCACAAATTCTCGCTCGTCTTCGTCATCGCAATCGTGGCGGGCGCTGCCGGTTTCGGGCTGCTCGGATTCGCGCGCTCGAAACGGCGCCGCCAAGCCGCCTAGCAGATCGCGTTGGCTGCTGCCGCTCGTCGCGGCGCTGCTGGCCCTGCCTCTCGCGGTCTGCGCACCCGGCACCGCCCGCGCGCAGTATCACCCGGCCCCGCCCGCTCCGGCCAACGTGAAACAAGTCGTCGTGCCGCCCTTCAATCCTGGGCCGCCGGGCATCCCGGGCGGACCGCTTGCGCGTTCGCTGTACAATGCAAATCAGGCGATCGTGCGCGCCAACGCCGCCGGACTGCAGAATGCGAGCGGTGCGCTGCAGGCCCAGTACTACTTCCTGCAAGCTCAGCTGAAGGCTGCCGCCGGCGACATGGCCGGTGCGCTCGCCGCGGCCGCCCTCGCCCAATCCGCCGCGAACTCGAGCGGCGCGGGCAACACGACGCTTCGGCCCGCCCTTTCGACGATTCCGCAGCTCCCGGCCGGCGCGTTTCCGGGCCCGTCGGACTATGCGCCGACGGACACGGTCCCCAATGCCCGTCCCATTCCACTCGCGGACGATCTGCTGCCCGCCGATTTGCTCGTCGCCCGCAATGAAATCGAACTCGCCGAGAACATGCATGCCGGCGCCGATCTTGCGAAAGCAAAACTGCGCTATCGCAGCGCCTTGAACGCCTATTTGAGCGGCAACGCCGCCCGCGCACGGGCCGATGCTCGCGCCTCCTTCGACGCCGCCGCCGACATTATTTCACGAACGAAGTGAACGGCACGCCGCCCCTCCCGCGCAACCTCGACGATACGCTGGCGCAGCTGCCGGATGCCCCCGGCGTGTATCTGATGCTGGGTGAAAACCAGCGAATTCTGTACATCGGTAAAGCGATTTCGCTGCGCAACCGCGTGCGCTCTTATTTCCAAGAGTCGGCCGCTCACGTATTGCGCACGATCCGCATGGTCGAACGGGTGACCGACGTACGTTGGATCGTCGTCAACAACGAAATCGAGGCGCTGATCCTCGAAGCGAACCTGATCAAGCGCCACCAACCGCCCTTCAACGTGCGCCTGCGCGACGACAAGCGCTACCCTTATCTCAAGGTAACGAACGAGCACTTTCCGCGCGTGCAATTTACTCGCGTCGTGCGCGACGACGGCGCACGCTACTTCGGGCCCTACACCAATGCCCACGGTTTGCGCGAACTGATCAATATCGTCCGGGTCGCCTTTCCGCTGCGAACCTGCCGCGAGCCGATCGACGGAAAACGCCGGCGCCCCTGCCTGCAATACCACATCAAACGCTGCCAAGCACCGTGCGTCGGCTACCAGACCGAACCTGAATACGATGCGCTCGTCGACGAAGTCGTGCTCTTCCTCGAAGGTCAGCAAGAGCGGCTCCTCGAGCGCTTGCATCATGAAATGGAAGACGCCTCGAGCCGGCTGAACTACGAAGCTGCCGCGCGCCTGCGCGATCGGATCGTCGCCGTTCGCCGGGTCACCGAAAACCAAAAGGTCGTGTGGCGCTCCCGCATCGACATGGACCTCATCGCCGCCGCCCGCGCGCAGGGCCAAGCCTGCATGCAAGTCTTCATGGTGCGCGGCGGAAAACTGATCGGCCAAGAACACTTCATCCTCGACGGCGTCACCGACCAAACCGAGGCCGAACTCTTCTCCGAATTCTTCACCCAATTCTACACGGCACGGGCCGGCCAAACCGTCGGCATCGGCGACGGCTTCTCGCCGCTCGCGCTGCGCGAAGCGCGCGGCAACGAGGTTCCGGTCGCCGTCAAAGCGCGCGCCCGCCGCCCGCCTTCGCAGACGACGATCCCGAAAGAAGTTCTGGTCGAAGCGCTGCCGGCCGATCAAGAGATCATCGAAGCCTGGCTCTCCGAGCTGAAAGGCCAGCGCGTGCGCGTCCTGCGCGCGCAACGCGGCCCGCGTGCGGAGTACATGCGCCTGGTGCACGAGAACGCCGAGCAAAACCTGAAAGCGTTCCTCGCCCACCAAGAAGTTCAAGAAACGGCCTCCGCCCGCTCGCTGACCGAACTGGCGGCCGCGCTCGATCTGCCGGACGCCCCACACCGCATCGAGTGCTACGACATCTCAAACATCCAAGGTACGAATCCGACCGCCTCGATGGTCGTTTTCGTCGAAGGCCGAGCCAAGAAAAGCGATTACCGCCGCTTCAAGATTCGCTACGATCTCGGCTCGAACGACTTTGCCATGATGCAGGAGACGTTGCGCCGCCGTCTGCGCTACTTGCGCGCCGATACGAACGCACCGGGTGAAGAAGACCCCGCCAGCATCGTCGAGACGCAAGCGACACTCGAAGCGCAGCTGCGCCGAAAAGAGAAGTTCCACCACCGCCCTGATCTCTTGCTCATCGACGGCGGCAAGGGGCAACTGAACGCCGTGGTCGAGGTTCTCGAAGAACTCGACTTGTGGGGAATCCCGGTGGCCGGCCTCGCCAAAGAGCACGAGTGGCTGTTTGTGCCCGGCCAGCAAGAGCCGGTCGTCTTACCTCCAGGCTCACCCGGATTACATCTGGTGATGCGGATCCGCGACGAAGCGCACCGTTTTGCCGTCGAATACCACCGCAAACGGCGCGGAAAAGCAATGACTCGCTCTGCGCTCGATGCGCTCGCCGGCGTCGGCCCGGTACGGCGCAAACGGCTCCTGCAGACGTTCGGCTCCGCCGGTGCAATCAAGCGTGCGAGCGTCGACGAAATCGCAGCCGTAAAAGGCATGACGCCCGCGCTCGCGTCGATGGTGAAGGCCGCACTGAACGGTCCTCAACAAACGAGCGCATAGCCCTGGAGGCGCACCCCCGCGCAACCCGGAACGACAACTACCTGGAGGTTCACAATGGGAAACTTCATCGTACGGCTGATCTTAAACGCGATCGCCCTCTTGATCGTCGCGTACCTCTTACCCGGCGTTCACGTAACCTCGTTCGTCGGCGCACTGATCGCCGCGCTCATCCTCGGCGTCGTCAACGCAATCTTACGTCCGATTCTCATCATCCTCACCCTCCCGGTCGTCATCCTGACGCTTGGACTCTTCACGCTCGTCATCAACGCGATCACCTTCTATCTCGTCGCGCAACTCGGCATCGGCTTGTCCGTCAACGGCTTTCTCTCCGCGTTCCTCGGCGCGCTCGTTTTGTCGATCATTTCTTACCTCCTCTCGAGTCTGGTCGGAGCAGCAGAAACGACCGGAAAATAACGCGCCCGAGAAGTTCCGGGCGCGGCCGGCGGTGCGCGGCTTGCGATCGTGTGCGGCGGCGCCGCTCGCGATTTTTCCATCGGTGGAAAAATCGCTGCTGCCCGGCTCGTCGCTCCCGCCCTCCGGGCTCCGCTCCTCGTCCGGAGCCGCCGCCGCACACGATCGCAAGCCGCGCACCGCCGGCCGCTCGCAAAAAATATCAGCTCAACCGCTCGCTCGCTAAATCCAAATCGTACTGTAACCGTCGGTAAATTTCGTCGGGGATCTCGCCGGCGTCTCGCATGCGGGTGATTGCGTTGCGTTCGGCGCTCAGTGCTTCTTGCTGTAGCTTGTGATCGATCGCAATGTCGGTCGGGTTTATCGACCCGTCCAAATGGCCGCGCAGGTGCGCAATCCGGTACTGATACTCGCCGATGATTCGGCCTTGCACTTCCCACTCTTCGGTCGATTCGAAGTTCACCTCCAACTCGTGCGTTCGAGCGATCCCCGCCTCGAGTGCGCTGACCCGCACCTCGATCTCTCGCTGCTCGAGATCCTCACCTCCCTCGATGCGCAGCCACCGCAACAGCGGTATAAGCGATAGGCCTTGAAAGACGAGCGTAACGAAGATGACGCAGAAGGTGATGAAGATGATCTCTTCACGCCCGGGAAACGGGCTCCCGGAATTTGTTAGCAGGGGGATCGACAGCGCGCCGGCGAGCGATACGATTCCTCGCATCCCGCTCCAGCCGACGACGAACACGTAATTCCAGCCGGGCATCGCCTCCCGCTCGCGAATGCGGCGGATGAAGAGCCGCGGCAGATAGGTGGCCGGATAAACCCATACGAGCCGAATCACGATGACGAGCAGACTGATCGCGAGCGCGATCCAAAGCTCCTCAAGGCGAAATGCGGGGCTGCGTACGATCGAGCGCAATTGCAGCCCGATGATCAAGAACACGATACCGTTGAGCAAGAACACGAGCAAATCCCAGACCGAGTACGCCACCAGGCGCCCCTCGGGTTCGAACAATTCCTCGCTCTGGCGGCTGACGAAAATCCCGGCAGTGACCACCGCCAGCACGCCCGAGACGCCGGCCACCGTGCACAGGAGATAAATCGCGTACGGCGCGACGAGCTGCAGCACGTTGTCGATCAAATAGTCGGTCAACTCGTACTTACGCAGCAACGCGGAAATCTTGTAAATTGCGAAGCCGGAGGCGATGCCGATCGCGACGCCGCCGGCCGCCACGACGACGAACGAGCCGGCCGCATTCGCCGGCGAGAACACGCCGCTCACCGCCGCTATCACGGCGAAACGAAAGATGACGAGCGCCGTCGCGTCGTTGACGAGCCCCTCGCCATCGAGAATCGCGATGATCCGGGCGGGTACCGAAAAGCGCTCGAACACGGCGCCCGCAGCAACCGCATCCGGCGGTGAGACAACCGCCCCGAGCACGAACGCCGCCGGCCACCCCAATTGCGGCGCTAAGGCATGCATCACGATGGCCACCCCGCCGGTGGTGACGATCACAAGCCCAACTGCCAGCAAACCGATCGCGCGCGCACTTGCCTTGAAGGCTTTCCAGTCGGTCAACCACCCGCCCGAATACAGCAGCGGTGGCAGAAAGATCAGGAAAACAAAATCCGGGTTGAGCTCGAGCGCGGGAAGATTCGGCACGAACGCAAGCAGCGAACCACCGATTACAAACGCGATCGGATACGGAATGGCAAAGCGCTTCGCGATCACGGCGGTCGCGATGATCGCTGTCAATAGAACGAAGACGAGCGATGCTTCTTGCATGGGCCGCTTGCTTCGCCGCGCATCCCGTCATCCCGCCGCGCCGGCGCCCCCTAATTCGGGCAGGGCGCCCCGCCAACGCATTCGTAAGCAACGTAATGCATTATCGCAAGACCATCTTCTGCAACGCCTTGATCGCCGCGACGGCCGCCGCAACGCTCTTCGCCGCCCCACTGCGGGCACAAGCAGACGCGCGCCCATCTCCCTCCAGCTCGGCGCGCAATTTCTGACTCAGCCTGCGGCGCGTAGCGCGGGCGGCGACACACAAACCGCCGTCGGCCTCAACTACGATTTCATCAAGCCGCCGGTCGTGCCGCTGGCGCTGTCGTTGCAGTTCGACGACGCCAACGGCTCGAGCACCGGCGGCACCTTCAACGAATACGGCTTCGGCCTCGCCGCCCGGCTCACCACGCCGTTCTACGCAGGCGCCGGCTTCTCGCTCTACAACACGAACGCGCGCATCCCCGGCCGTGCGCTCGGAAGCGTCAACGAGACGGGGATCGGCACCAACTATTTCATCGGTGAACGCGTCTTGTCGCTGCCGGGCGGCATCAACTTCGGGTTGCAGGCGAGCTACAAGCAAGTGCCGCAATTCGACGGCCTAAACCCTAGCGCGTTCGGCGTCGGCCTACGCGTACGACTCTGATTCTGCCTTGGAGGGATGCAATGGACGCTCCGGCAACGCTACGCGGCTTCGACTTCGTCCTGTACCTCGTCGATGACATGCCGAGAGCGCGCGTCTTCTACGAAGGCCTCTTCGGCCTACAGCCGGGGAAGTTCGAATCGGAGTATTTCGTTGAGTACGACCTTCCGGACGGTGGTGCGTTCGCGCTCGGAAAGGATCCGAGCGCCGCACGCGAGCCTTCAGGCGGGGCGATGTTCGGCGTCACCGATGCGGAAGCCGCGATCGCCCGCGTCGAGCAACTTGGCGGCAAGCTCTTGCGCCGCTACGGCGGAGACTTTTGCACCTCCGGCTGGTGCACCGACACCGAGGGTAATCCGTTCGGCGTCCACCAGCGAAAATAGTGTGCCTACGGCAGCAGACGCGGCCTAGCCGCTCGCCGCGGTGCGTCGCGTGAGACGGAAGTGCAATGTTAAGAGCCGAAGTGTCGGTGCAGTCTGAAGGGAGCCCTTGAAATGATCGCTCTCCGGCCAACCACCCATGCTACGGTCGCGCTGATGGCACTCGCCATCGCCGGCGCGCCGGCGGTCACCTTTGCGGGCGGCGATGAGGCAGCACCCACGCCGCCGTTCGCGGTCATTCGCGGCGCGATCAGCTACTCGCAGTCGCTCCTTCCGCGTGGTTCGCGTTCGAAGGCCTGCGGCGATTTCCACGTCACCGCATATAGCGGGCACAAACGTCTGGTGGTCCAGGGGAGGTCGGGCAAAATGGGCGCGACCATCGCGGGCGGTACCGTGACCTGCGCCTATTCGATCCAGAATCTTTACGCCGGACCATTCACGATAACGCCGCGCGGGAATCCGCCGGGATACACGCTGACGCCGGAAGCCGCCGATCCGCATTTCGTCCCGTCGAAGAAGAGCGTGACGCTCAAACGGAAGAACGTGCAGTTCCACACGGGTCCGCACGTTGATTTCTCGTTTGTGACCGTGAACAACGGCGGGCACGCAGCGCCGACGCCGTAAGCGCCGGCGTGAGCGATCAAGGAGGGACCGCCAACAACGGCTGGGAAGCGCGTGTGGAAGCGCTTTGGGCTTCGCTTGACGATTTTGATGGCGATGCGTTCATTTCACAAATGAAAGCACTCACTGCAGAGAAGCCGGCAGACGATCCGATCGCGCTCTTTGAGCTCGCCTCGGCTTACGATTCTGTGGGCTACGAGGAAGAAGCCGAGCCGAATTACCGCAGGGCACTGGCTGCGGGGCTCAGTGGTTTGCGTCGCCGGCGTGCCGTGATCCAACTCGCGAGCACGCTACGCAACCTTGGCAAAGCTGGTGAAAGCATCGCCCTTCTCACTGCCGAGCAAGACGCGGAATCCGACGAGCTCGACGATGCCGTCAAAGCCTTCCTCGCGTTAGCGCTCGCCGACGCGGGGGAAGCAAAGCGTGGCCTCTCGCTTGCGCTCAGCGCCCTCGCGCGCCACGTGCCCCGCTACAATCGTTCCCTCGCGAGTTATGCGCGGGAGCTTGTGGACGGCGCAAGCTCGCCGTTCTGAGGACGCTTTTCGGCTAGGGCAATTCAACTTCAGCGAACGTGTGGTCGCTGTAAAGTTCGTAGCGCTTGCCTTCGAGCAATGCGATAAGCGGAAACTCAGCCTCATCCAGCAGATCGGCAGCTTCGAGCTCGACGAGCGTCCAGCCGCACGTCGCGTGATCGAGATCGAAATCGAGCTTCCGGTTTCCGAGGTCGATGGCAACGCGACTGGGCAATCCCATGCTCCTTGGCACGCCGCGCTTGCTCCCGGCGCGCCTCACATCAGGGTACGCTTCGAAGCCTAAGGTTCGTTTAAGAAGAAGCTCGCCGATCGGCCACGCGGAGTTATTCTCCAAGACCATTGAACTAGATGACATTTGCAAAGCACGAAGGCAAACTCGATGATCCTCAAGGTACACGGGTCATCCGCTCCAAGTCGCAGTTCAGGCGAACAGCGGTGTCGTAATATACCGCTCGGCGGTGTCGGCAAGCAATGCGACGATGATCTTGCCCTCCGCCTCTGAACGCGAAGCTACTTGCAAGGCGGCCGACAGCGCGGCACCGGACGACGCGCCGGCGAGAATGCCTTCTTCGCGACCGAGGCGGCGCGCGTTGGCGCAGGCGTCCTCATCGCTCACGGCAACGATCTCGTCGAGAATCGCGCGGTTAAGCACGGCGGGAACGAAGCCGACCCCGATCCCCGGAATCTTGTGAGATCCTGCGGGCTTTCCAGAAAGCATCGCGGCTCCCGCCGGTTCGACGGCAACGATCCGTACGTCGGGCTTGCGCGACTTGAGCAGTTCGCCGACGCCCGTGATTGTACCGCCGGTACCGACAGAGGAAACGAAGACGTCGACGTTCCCGCCGGTGTCATGCCAAATCTCGACGCCGGTCGTTTCGCGGTGAAGCTGCGGGTTGCGGGGTTGTTGAACTGGCCGAGTTTCACGGCGCCGGGAATCTGCTGGGCGATTGAGACTGCACGCGTCACGGCATCATTCAGTAGAATACCCGGCGTCAACTCAACCTCGGCGCCGAGGTATCGAGCGACGCGCTCGGTCGACATTGTTTCGGGCATCGTCAAAATCAGCCGATACCCGCGAATCGCCGCAACGAATGCCAACCCGATACCGGTGTTTCCGCCGGTCGCTTCGATGATCGTGGCGCCCGGCGTCAAGCGGCCACTTCGTTCTGCGTCTTCGATCAATGCGAGCCCCAGGCGATCCTTCACGCTTCCGCACGGGCTGCGCATTTCAAGCTTGGCGAAGATTCGGCCCGGCAGGCCTCGGGAGATGCGAGTCGGCGCCACCATCGGCGTCTTGCCGACGGTCGATGTTACATCGCAGAACACCATGATTTGTCTTTCGGTCGAAGGTTGGCACAGGACGGCCTTTAACTTAAATTACGGCCTCTGGAGCAGTTCGAGCGCATGCCCGTCGGGGTCGCGAACGACGACAGCCCGCTCGTCAGGTTGCGCACGAAGCACGGCGATTCCGTTCGAGACAAAGAAGGCTCCGCTTTGCAGAAGCGAGGCGCCGGCCGCATTGAGGTCGCTCGTAACGAGTGTCGTTTGCCAGTAGACGAGATCGTCCGGCTGCTCGTCAGGTGGAATCGCGCGGCCATCAGACGGCTGAAGATATTGCAGGAACTCGATTCCGGGCCCCGAGGCCGCGCGCATCGTCGTGATGCGTAAGTGCGCACCGGGCACGTTGTTGAGACGTTCTTGCTCGATACCGTAGTTTTCACTCACGCCCGCCACATGAAAGCCGAGCTGATCGCGGTAAAAGGCGAGGCTCGCATCCGTGTCGTGCACGACGATCGCGGTATGATCGATGCCCAAGAACAGCGCCCCGTTTGCAACGTGCCACTTCGGGTCACCCTTGTCCGGTGGGAACTGTAAGGTTTCCAGATAGTGACCGTCCGGATCTCGAAAATAAAATGCACGTATTCCCGCAGCGTTCGGGTTCGAGTCGGGAAGACGTTGCGGTGACGTCGACGCGCTCCGGACGTGGTCTGCCTGCAGCCGCGCGTAGGCACGATCCATATCGCTTGTGATGATGGCGAGATGCTGAAACCAGCGGTCGTTGCTGTGCGAGTCGCTCGGAAATACTCGGCCGACCGGAGCCTCGTATTGCGTCAGCAGTATCTGCTCGGAACCAAGCGCGAGCAACGCGGTCCGCTCGCGCACCCCGTGCAGTCCCTCGAGCCGGTCGTATGCCGCTCCGCCGGCCGACGTTTCCGAAATCTCCTTGAAATCGAGGACGTGCGTGTAGAACTCGACCGAGCGAGTGAGGTCCGAAACCGTGATTGCGATCGGGCCGACCGCGCGCACGAGCGGAGCCGTTTGCGCTTGCAGCGTTCCGGTCAGAACGCGCAGCACGAGCAACGCGATCGATACGACGGGCACCAACAGCAACGGACCGGCCTTGCTTGACGACATCAGTCTTCTCCTCATGGGCTGCTATAGCGGCAGCGAAAAATACAGGGGCCCGGCTGGTGGTTGAGCTTCGCGCACATCACCGCTTTGGTTCCGTGCATGCGTACGTAGGTTGCGGCCGCTACAAGCATCCCGAGCGGTGGGGCCGTGAAATATATCCAGATGGAGGTCCAGTCGCGCGCTAAGGCGGCGCTCGCTGCGGTTCTCGCGGGGTTGAGGCTCATCCCAGAAAGTGGAGCTTCGAGCGTGATGAACGCGGCGACGAGAACACCGGCAGCGATTCCGGTGAAGCGAGCGCGTGGTCCGGCATTTGAGAGGTGCAAGACCACGGTCATGAGGACGAACGTCATGCCGAATTCCGCAGCGAACGCGACCGCAGGCCCAAGCGGTCCAGGTTGCGTTACGATATCGCGGGCGCGCCGGAGCGCATCGGGCACAAGCAATACGGCAAGCGCGAATCCGCCCGCCGCACCGGCGAACTGCGCAATAATGTAGAAGATTGCGTCCCAGGGTGCGATCTTGCCGAGCCACGCATACGCGAGGGTCAACGCCGGATTGAGGTGCGCTCCCGACAAACTTCCCCAGCGCGAATATATAATGGAAATCGCGGTGGCCCCCATTGCGAGGCCAAATATGAAACGACCCAAGAGGGGCTTTGCCGTCAACGCCGCCGAGAGGGGCGGCGGCAAGGAAGCAAGCGCGGCTGCGACGAGTCCCGCAACGAGCATGAACGTTCCGATGCCCCACCCTTCGATGAGATACTGCGGCCAGTGTTTGCGAAGGGAAGCCATCACCGTAGCCAATCTACACGCGTTCGAGCCCGCTCTCCGGTAAGCGCCGTTACATTACATTAAGAAGAGTAACGTAACCGAGGCAACAGCGCCCTTCCTGACCGGCGCGCATACTGAACCGGCAGAAGGGGGCAGCGTGAAAGCAGTCGCAGTTTTTCCGAGCGAAGGGGGCGGGGCCCGGCTCATCGACGTGCCGCAACCGTCCGTCGATACAATCCCCGAGGGTCGGGGCGTGCTCGTGCGTATTTTATCCGTCGGGGTGGACGGGACCGACAAAGAGATCTTAGCCGCCGAATATGGTACGCCACCGCCCGGCGACGCGTACTTGATCACCGGCCACGAGAACTTCGGCGTCGTCGAAGCGCTGGGCCCCAATGCTCACGGCGTCCGCCGCGGCGATTTCGTGGTGGCGACCGTCCGCCGGCCGGGCAGCAGCTTATACGACACGATCGGCACGCCGGACTTCACAACGGACGACGTGTATTTCGAACGCGGTATCAACCTGCGGCACGGGTTCCTCACGGAGTTCTACGTCGAGCGCGACGAATATCTCGTCAAGGTACCGGCCGGCCTGCGCGCGGTCGGAGTCCTCTTGGAACCGGCCAGCGTCATTGAAAAGGGAATCGGGCAGGCGTATGAGATCCAGCGCAGGCTTCGCGTGTGGCGCCCGCGCCAAGCCGCGGTGCTCGGTGCGGGTACGGTCGGACTGCTCGCGACGCTCGCGCTTCGGCTACGAGGGCTCGACGTGCACACCTTCGCAACTCAGGCAAAACCGAATCTCAACGCGAGCCTGATCGAGGAAATCGGGGCAACCTACCATTGCGTCGCTGAGCGGCCGCTCGCAGGCAGCGCGCAGGAAATCGGCGCATGCGACATTATTTTCGAAGCGACCGGATTCGCGCCGCTCGCATTCGAAGCGATGGCCGAGCTCGGAAAGAACGGTGTGTTGATCCTCTCGAGTGTGACCGGCGGCAAACACGTGATCGAAATCGATGCGGATCGCCTCAACCTCGACTTCGTCCTCGGAAACAAGGTTGTCGTCGGGACGGTCAATGCGAGCCGCGAGAATTTCGAAGCGGGTGTCGCCGACTTCGCGCGAGCCGAGCTCACGTGGCCCGGCTGGCTTGGAAAATTGCTTACGCATCCGGTGAGCGGCCTCGAAAACTTCGAAGAGCTGTTTCACACGCTGACCGCCGGTCAAGGCGTTATTAAGGCCTTCTGCGAGGTGGCATCGTGAACGCGCCCCGGTGAAGCGCGCGCACCTTGACATTTCCCTTTCAGCCATCGCGGCAATAGCCGGTTCCATCGCGGCAATCGGGGCCTTTCTCACCGCCTACTACGAGCGCGAACACAACGATCTCGAACGGGTGCCCGCCGTCCATCTCTCGTGCCACCCGGAATACCGGCTCGCCGAAATCGCACAACGCCTGAGCGTCCCCTCGGACACCCTGCTGTTGACGCCGGCCGGCGGGCAGTGGCTGCATGTAACCGGTCTCGATGCACCACAACCATTTGCGCGCTGCGAGGTACGGAATTTCGGTCGTCTGCCCGTCCTGGACATTCATCTGCAGCTGCGATTGTCGTTCGCGGGCAAACGCGATCAGACGATCGTTCCAATCGACCTACCCGGTCTTTCGAGCGACGCGTCGTACGAGTTCTCCCTGCTCAACGGCGGTCAGGCCGACATGCGCTTTGCCTTCGATCGCACGGTTGAGCTCGCGGGCGTCGACGCACCGGCGCCCGTGCCGGAGCGGCTCTACACGGACGTTCGGGTTGCCGATCTCGAGCGCGCCGCCGTTCCGCCCGCTCAGTCCGCACCAGCCCCGAACGCCGGCATGACGCCACGCATAACGATCAAGAACTTCACCTATCTGCCGGCGGAGTTGATCGTGCCCGCCGGCGCGCGGGTGACCTTCGTGAACGATGATGCGGAAGCACATACCGTCACGTCGGTCACCCGTGCGTTCGACTCGGGGACGATCGATGCGAACAAACGCTGGAGCCAAGTCCTGAAAACGCCGGGGCGCTACATCTTCCGCTGCAACTACCATCCCTACATGCAAGGAACGATCGTCGTGCGCTCCGGTCACCCAGATGTTACTGTTCGATCGCCACGACCGGGCAGTTGACCGCGAAGCCCACCGGACCGAATGGCTTTCCGCCGGGCCCCGTTAGCAACTTCGCGGCCACCGCCTTTTGGATTGCGGCGGAGCTCGTAAGGACGATGTTCTTGCCGGCCGCAATGGCCGCCGGCGTCCACGCGCCGATGTACACGTCCCAGAACGGATCGTAGATGCCGCCGTTCGGGGTTGCGGCCGGTAACCCGCCAAGCACATTTTGTGACGTGCGCAGCGTAGCACTATTGGATTGCGTCGCGTCCAAGTTGAGGTTTCCATGCAGGGCGAGATCGGCCAAGCCTTGCGACCGGCCGTTGACGATGACGAAGATGCGCAGGCGCGCGCTCTTTGGAGCGCGATTCAGGCCGGTATCCAAGGTGGCGCGCTCGATCGCCGCAGCGCCGGGATCCGATGCCTCGGTGCTGATGTACAAGACGCGTTTTCCCTCCGCGAAACCGTTGGCGAGCAGCAGCGTTACGCTCTTGTGGTCGGGCGCGACCGCAAGGACACGATCTTCGGTATTCGCGTGGGTGGTCACATCGAGCGGACCATCACCGGTCGCAATGATCGGTGCGTTGTAAACGGTCTTCGAACCCGCGACCTTGACGAAGGGAGAGTACGCAGCCGGGGCTGTCCCGCCCGGTGCGGCAGCTGCCGGCGGAAAACCGGTTGGGCCCGGCTTGAACACGCGGCCTTGCGAGAAGTCAGGCGCGGCGGAGAAGTTCCAGATTCCGTTCTTGACGGTGACCGTTTGCGCGATGCCTACCCCGGCGAGAAGCGGGGCGAAATCGAGCCTCTGCGCGCCGGCTGTCGTCGCATCCGAGGCATCGGTGAGGATATACCAAACCGTTTTCCCGCCCGCTGTGCCGCGATGAAGGGGGAAAACGACGGTGTGCTTGGCGGCATCCACGGACTTGACACTCCTTATCAAGATCGTAGGGCCGGCAGCCGTGGCAACCGCGGGTAGTGCGGTTGCAATGAGCGCCACGAGCAGTGGCGCGATAAGGACGGTTCGCATGATTGGTTTTACTCCGTTATCATAGCTGATGAATACCACGTATTGTCGCTCGTTTGCGTCAGCTTTGCTGTGATCGGGCCTACAAGGAGTGCCTCTACCCCTCGAGAGCGCGGAGCAGAACGTGTATTGCCCGTTACGGCGTCACCCAAGGGGCGCAGTCTATGATGAGACGACACCCCTCAATCGCGCGCCATTTTGTTTGGCGCGTCACGGAGACCGCCCGATGACGTTGCCGGTGTCTCAGCGATCCAATTCTGCCATCGCGAATGTCGCGGCGCAGGCCAGCACGATCACACGCGTCGGGACGGAGTTGGCGCGCTATTCTCTGATCGTCGTTCTTGGATTGATCGGACTCTCGAAATTTACGCCTGGCGAAGCGGCCGGGATCATGCCGCTCGTTTCGCATAGCCCGCTCGTTTCTTGGCTTTATTCCGTCACCTCAACCCAAGGTGTCTCGGACCTATTCGGCACCGTCGAACTCGTGATCGTCATCCTGCTCCTGCTGCGCCCAGTGCTGCCGGCCGCCGGCGCGATCGGCGGATTGCTGGCCACCCTGACGTTTCTCACGACGCTCAGCTTCCTCTTGAGCACGCCGGGCGCGTTTGCGTTCAACGGCCTCGCCCTTTTGGGAGACGCCGGTGCGTTTCTCATCAAAGATCTGGCGCTCTTGTCGGCGTCGCTGATCGTTCTCGGACAGTCGCTGGCGAGCATCCAGCGCGGTGGCTGATCGCGTGATCCGCTCCGAGATTTGCGCGGTTATCCTAGAATGATCGGCAGCACGACGCCGGTGCCGAGGAAGAATAGCCAGAGCGCCGGGGCCGGTGTGCCGATTGGCCGTTGACGTCGCATCCAGCGGCGCTTTAGCCGCTCGTCGACGAACAATCGCGCCAAGTGGCGGCGCTCGAGGTCGCGGAACACAAGTCCGAGCGCAATTCCGTAAATCAGATGTCCGATCAGCGAGGGCAACTGCGCGTCCGCGGCCGCGGTCGTCCAGGTGAACGATCCGCCGATCAGGATTGGAAACAGCGTGAGCGGCCCGAGAAACCACCAGATCAAACCGTAGACCGCTCCCCATCCTGCCGCACTCAGATCGTCGAGGACCTCGTAGTGAAACAGCACTCCGTACGAAGCCCCGATGATCGCGGCGATGACGAGGTGCACGACGAACCCTTCGAAGATCGTCGTGCCATGGGCGATCTGCGCCACGCGGGTCAGCGTCCCGGTCTGCAACATCACGATGCTGAAAAGCAGCGCACCCACGACGCTGGCCAGGCCTCCGCGCCACAGCGACGAGAGAGCGATCGTCCCCGAGCCTTCCGCAGCGCGATTGAGCGGGTCCGAACGCTCGAACAGCCACAACCAGGTCCCATCGACCATGGCGTACAGCAGTCCGACGATCAAACCGTAGACGATGTGCCCGACGAGCGATCCGAACAAAGCTGCGGCGTGCGTGTACGTCAAATCAGGTTCTTTGCCGAGAAGCAGCGGCAGGAACGTAAGAGCGCCGGCAAACCACCAAACGATCCCGTAGGCTGCGCCCCATGTCAGGCTCGACCCGAGGCCGCTGATCTCGCGTTGAAAGAGGAGCCCGAAGCTCGCGCCGATGACGATCGCGATCGTGAAGTGCAAGCTGACGCCGACGGAGACCGAATCCGATCGTACTAGGCCCGCGATGAGCGGGAAAAATCCCGCCTGCTCCATCCATTTCCCGAACGCCCAGCCGCCGAAAACGCCCGCGAACCCGCCGGCGCAGACGGCTCGAGCGAAGTGAAACCGGCGTGCTTCGAGCCGCTCATCGAGCGCTGCAAAACCGACGCTGATTCCAACGACGACCGACGCCAGCACGATTGCGACCAGGAGCGCGAAACGCGATCGCACGACGTCGATCATCGGCATCCGGAGGTCGTCCGAATGCCCTCCAAGCGAAACGAACGCGCAGCACACGATCCACACGAGGAAGCCGTATCCGAGTGCCCACACGAGCGACGAGCCCGGGCCGAGCGCTCGCGTGCCGAGCAGGGCGGCGAAGATGCCGCCGCACGCGATCCCGGCGAGTGCGAGCGCGAACGGCGAGAGGGTTTCGCCCGACGGAAGGACGCCGACGATGGCCGCACCCACGAGACCGCCAAGAACGCCCGCCACCAGACGGCGCGAATGCACTACGTCCATGGCTGCTCGATCGTCTGCACGGTGTCGCGCGGAAAGAAGAGCTCGGTGACCCAGTCGACGAGTACGCGCACTTTGCGCTCGAAGCCGGGCAGCTTCGATAAATAGATCGCGCGCCACATCAGCCAGGCGAAGACCCCCGAGAAAAGGATCTTGCGTCCGGTCAGCGGTTCGCGGATCTCGGCGCACGCCGTTTGATGGCCGATGACGCAGAGCGCACCGAGAGAGCGAAAGGTGAAGTTCGTCAACGGCTGCTGCCGGATCGACGAAATCAAATTGCGCGCCAGCGCGGCCGCCTCGCGCAGCGCGTGCTGCGCAGTGGGAGGATAGGTGCCACCCGAGATGACGTCGGGAATCGCGGCGCAATCGCCGAGCGCCCACACGCCTGCGTGACCCGCGATTGCCATTGAGCCCTCAACGATGACCGCCCCACGCTTGTCGCGACCGACGCCGAGTTTCTCCAGGAGCGGATTCGGTGCGGTGCCGGCCGTCCATACGAGCGTGTGCGAGGCGATCTCTTCTGCCGGATCGAGCATGACAGCCGTCGAGGTTGCGTCAGCTACCCGCGTATTGAGCCGGAATTCGACTCCTCGTTCGCTCATACGTGAGAGGGCGTAGCGTGCGAGCGACGGGCTCAACTCCGGCAGAACGCGTTCGCGAGCGTGTACGACAATGACCCGCACCTCGGCGTCATCGAGACTCGGATAGTCGATCAGCATGCCGCGAGCGAAGTCGTTGAGCGCCCCGGCCAGTTCGACGCCCGCAAATCCGCCGCCGGCCACCACAAACGTCAACAGGCGGCGTCGCGCTGCATCGTTGCTTTCGCGGTCGGCTCGATCGAAGAGCGCGATCACATGGTTGCGTATGCGAATGGCGTCCGTGAGGGACTTGAAATCCATCGCGACGCGACGAATGTTTTCCTGACCGAAGAAATTCGAGACGGCACCAAGCGCGAGCACCAGGTGATCGTAGTCGAGGTATCTCGGCTCCGTTTCTCCATCGTACGCGCGCAGTTCGATCCGGCGCTGCTCGAGGTCGACGCCATTGACCCGAGCACGTACTACTTTGGTACGGCGCAGGCTCGTGCGCAGGGGACTGCTGATATGTGTCGGCTCGATACTGCTGCCGGCAACTTCAGCGAGCATCGGCGTGAAAAGGAGAGCATTGGCTTCGCTGACGAGCGTTATCGAGACCGACTGATCGCTGCCCAATCCTGCTTCGAGTTGGAGCGCGGTCGTCATACCGGCGAAGCCGCCCCCGACGATGACGACGCGAGTTGGCTCGGCGGCGGGTTCCGACGCCGGAGCTGCTACGGGCTTGCGGCGCATGCGTAGAGCCACGAGCGCGGGTAGTGCCGCTCCAACCACTCCGCCGGACAATATCCATCCGACCAGCGCCGGAAAAGCGGCGCGCATTCCCGTGGCGGTCCAGGCGGGCGGATGACCGCCTAAGAGCGGCGCGACGATAAGCGTGATGACGCTCCACGCCGGTATCGCAAGCGCCGCGCAGGTCAGAATACTGTCGCCGACGCTGGAGGTTCTCACGGCGCCATCAATGGTGCGATCATGTCGGACTTTTTGCTGTAACGCACCTTACGATGTGCTCCCGAGGACGAAACGCGCGCAAAATACCGATGGGTAATGATCGTTACGGCGTTGCGCCGTTCATCGCTTTACAATGCGTATGACACGCGGTAGACGGGACGGTACGATGATCGCCGTAGGGTTCGATTTCGACCATACGCTTGGTATCGACAACAAGTTGGAACGGACGGCATTCGTTCAGATCGCTGCCGCCTACGCACAGGCTGATGGATACATGCCGGACGATGCCAAGTCCGCGAACGCAATCGAAGCGGCGCTCGCGAAATTTCGCGGCGGGCGCCTTTGCGTTGAGGCTGCTCTCGACGAGGCGTTTTCCGTCGTGTTCGGTCACCATCACGCGCAAGCAGTCGAGGACTTTCGTGATCTTGCGATCGCGATGGTACCGCGGTACGTCGAAGCGCTACCGGGTGTCCGCGAGATGCTTGTTTGTTTAGACGAAAACTCCATGCGCCGGGCGGTGCTGACCAACGGTTGGAGCCCTCTGCAGGAGACCAAGGCAGCCGCCGTCGGTGAGTTCTCGGCGGTGCTGGTCAGCGAGCGAATCGGCCACCGCAAGCCTTTTCCCGAAGCCTTCTTTCACCTCATGGACGCGTTGCAGACCGACGCCTCGGATATTTGGTTCGTCGGAGACGATCCCGTCTCCGACATCGGCGGCGCCCTCAGCGTGGGGATGACCGCCGTCTGGTTCAATTGGGAGGAGCGCCCCTATCCGGCCGAGCTTCCTCCGCCAAGCCACACGATTGCGCACATGGACGAGCTCGCTGCGCTTTTGCTCTGCCATGAACGATCGACACTATAGGGAACGTTAAGCTATTTAAGGAGCGACTTCGCCTATTTAGACCTCTTAACGAAATAAGGCAAGGGCCGCTTGCTGACCGGTCGAAGCCACTTGCTTGTGGATTCGGCCCGGAATGGCAATGTTCGTAAGCGAGGCGTGGTTCTCTCGGAACCAGGCCTAGCTAAGCTGCGCTCGTGTCCGAGCGCGTCGGTGACCTTCGAACACCTCGCCGAACGAGTGTCTTTGTCTGCGCAGACCGTTGCTCGCGTTTGGAGCGCGCGCGCCGGTGTCGATCGCCGGACGCTCGAGCGTGTCTTCATGGCCCTTGGTCTCGAACTCACGCGGGCCGACTACGCGGCGACGCGACCGGTCGCGGCCGCCCGAGCGCTGGACGTGGCTCGGCCGCTCGCTGAGCCTGCAAGCGCGCCACCGCGGTGTGCGAACGGCGAGTTTATCGGACGCAAGAGTGAACTCGCGGCGATCGAGCGTCAATTGCGGATTGCGCGCCTCATGACGATCACCGGCCCCGGGGGAATCGGCAAGAGCCGTCTCGCACTTGCCGCGGCCGAGCGTTTCTCTTCCGCCTCACCGTTTGCGTTCGTCGACGTCGCTCGCTGCTCGAGCGCCGATGTCGCGGAGGCCACGATTCGGCAGGCGCTCGCCACGCAGCGACCGCCGGCGCTCCTGATCGCCGATGCCTGCGAAGCCCTCTTACCCGCCTGCGCCAGGCTCGTTCGCGCTGCGTTGGCAGCGGACCCAGCGCTTCGCGTCATCGCGACCAGCCGCGAGCCGCTCGAGATACCCGGTGAATCCGAATTGCGTCTGCGCGGCCTGACGGTTCCGATCGACGGGCACGACCGGGACGAACGCGTCTTCGAGTGTTCGGCGGTCGAGCTGTTCGTCGCGAGCGCGAAACTCGCGCGTGGCAATTTGGAGATCGGTGCGGAGCGTGCTCCGGTCGTCGCCTCGATCGTGCGCAGCGTGGAGGGCAATCCGCTCGCCATCGAGCGCGCAGCCGCGCGCTTGAAGATGTTCTCGTACGCAGATCTCGCCGCGCGCCTCGACTCGTCGCTCTCGATCCTCAACGACGACATCCGCGCCCTGCCGGCTCGACGTCCGTCGCTGCGGGACATCTTCGAGCGCAGCTACGCGCTCCTCTCAGCGCGCGACCAAGCCGTGCTGCGGCGGATTTCGGTGTTCGTGGGAGGTTGGACGGCCGATGCGGCCGGCGCCGTCTGCGAGGATTCCGATTGGTCCGTCTCGGGCGCCGTGGCCCGGCTCATCACAAAGTCGCTCGTGCTGGTCGATGACGACGTCGCTGGCAGGCGCTATCGTCTACCTGCGATTTCACGCGAGTACGCCCATGAAAAGCTTGCCGCGTGCGGTGGCGTCGTGCGCACGGCGAGGGATGCGGTGGGCTACTTTTGCGACCTGGCCGCGAGTGCCGAGGGTGCCTTTGCGCACGGGCAGACCGAGGCGTTTTTTGCCCGGCTGCGCGCCGAGCAGATCAACTTAGAACACATGCTTCGCTGGGCGTTGCAGGAAGGGCACGAGGCGGAGCTCGGCGGCACCCTCGCCGCAGACTTGGCGCCTTACTGGGTCGCTTGCGGTCGCTTCGATGACGGCATTCGCTGGCTTCGCCTCGCCTACGCGTCGCTCGATTGCCGATCGTGCTCCTCGCAGCTACAGCTACGGATTACGACCGCGCTTGCGAACCTGTTGTTGTGGAACGGATTGCCGGATCAAGCCGACGCGATTGCGCGCGATGCTGCGCGGAAATGCGGCACGCACCACCAGACGATCCTGCCGGCTGAGCTGCGCTTCGTCGCCGCTCGCGCCGCCCGCTCGAATCGGCGGCTGAACCCCTTGCGCGGACAGCTGGAAGAGTACGTGCGCGCATGCCGTGTTCATGCGCCGGAACGTCTAGGCGAGGCGCTGGTGGCGCTGGCCGAATTCGAGATGGATGACCAGAATGCGGACACAGCCCTCGCTTTCGCTCGTGAAGGCCTCGCGCGGGCGCGCGGCGCTCAGCAACCATTTGCGGAAGCACTCGCGCTTTCTGTGTGCGCTCGTATCGCCGATGCGCACGGCGAGCACGAGCATGCCGTGGCCGGCGGCGACCGGGCGCGTGCCCTTTTGATGACGCTCGGCAATGCGCCGCTCGCCGTCGCGGAGATCGCGCGCACCGCCGCCTACCGCGCTCGCGCCGGCCGCATGAACGAAGCTTTCGTCGAGTTGCGCCGAGCGCGCACGCTCGCGCGACCCTCCGGCGCCGAGATCATTACGCTTGGTGAGGGTCTTGCCGCGTGTCTCGCCCTAGCCTGCCAGCCTGGCGAAGCGGTCTTTGTGCTCGCCTCGGTCGAAACGGCGCGACGCGAGGCTGGGATATCGCGCGGCCCCGGCGGCGAAGCAAAACATGCCGATTTGGTGACGGAGTTGTCGGCGATCTGCGGAACGCGTTTTGCGACTCGTTGGTTGGCGGGCTTGCGAACGGCGCTCGGAGATGCTATCGATGCGGTGCTGAGTGCGCGTCTCGACGACGCGCCGCCGGCACGCCGTACAATCGCGAACTAGCCGCTAGATGTATCAGGGGAGCCGCAACCGTGGGGTTGTTCTAACGGACCGCGGCCTGCAGCGTTTGTATGAAGCCTCTCGGCGCCGCTCGCCGAACGGCGGCATTCAAATCATCTCGCGAGAGGAACTCGCGAACATGGCCAACGTTTCCGTCAAGACGGTGCGCCGTGTTTTTGATCAGCAAGAGGGCGTCGACCGCCGAACGCTTCAAGACCTTTACAGTGCCCTCGGCCTTGCGCTGCATCCGGGCGATTTTCTGGGCGTGCGCCAAGTCGACCGGACACGCAGCTCGCGCCGCCCCACCTTGCCCGTTCCGGGCACTGCGTTTCTGGGACGCGACGCTGATATCGAGCAGGCAAAGAATCTTCTCGAGGGGGCACGCCTGCTTACGCTCACGGGGCCGGGCGGCATCGGCAAGACGCGCCTTGCCGTGAAGATCGCGGGGGATCTCTTGCCCCGGTTCCCCGAGAACGTGTGGTTCATCGACCTCTCGACCCAATCGCAAACCGGCTTGATCGAAGAGACGATTCTCTCCGCGATGGGCCTGCCCGGCGCACCTGATCTTGATCCGCGGAAGCTGATCGCTGACTTGCTCGCTAGACGGCCGGCTTTGCTCGTGCTCGACAATTGCGAGCACGTCGTAGCCCAGACGGCCGAGTTCGTGGGTGAGTTGCTCACCGAGGTGCCGGACATCCGGATTATCGTAACGACGCGCCAGAGTCTTGGCTTGGGCGGTGAACTCGAACTCCACGTACGCGCCTTTCCCGTGCCGAGCAATGAGGTCTCTTCGGTTGAGGCGCTGATGCAGTACGACGTCGTCCGCCTTTTCGTCGATCGCGCAACGATGGTGAACGCCTCCTTCCGGCTGACACCGGAGAACGCTCGATATGTCGCGGAAATCTGCCGGCGCTTAGAGGGTATTCCGTTCGCCGTCGAACTCGCGGCCGCGCGAATCAAGATGCTGACGCCGCAAGATTTGTTGCAGCGGCTTGGCGATCGCTTTGGCATTCTGGGCTCCATCCATCGATTGAAGGCGCGCCATCGAACGCTGCGCGAGTCGCTCGAATGGAGTTACGGGCTTCTCTCAAGCGCGGAACAGATGCTCTGCAACCGCTTGTCGCTCTTCATCGGCGGCTGGACCCTGGAAGCCGCGGTCGCCATCGCCGGCGACGGTCGTCAGGACGAGCAGCTTGTCGATCTGCTCGGACAGCTCGTCAACAAATCGCTCGTCTTAGTGGACTTCTTCGAGGCTTCGCAGCGCTATCGCTTTCTCGAAACCACCCGTGAGTTCGCCTTTGATATGCTCTCGGCGAGCGCCGACTTACCGCTTTGCCAGAAGCGCTACGCAGCGTACTATGCGGATCTCGCGGGTACTGTTCGCGCAAGCTACGAGTCGATGCCGACCGCCGAGTGGGTCGCGCTACTAGCTCCCGAGCAAGACAACATTCGCAACGTGCTCGAGCTTTCGTTACTCAACCGGGGCGACGTTGCGCTCGGATGCCGTCTGACGCGATTGCTCATTCCATTCTGGCTCGAATCGGGTCAATGGCGAGAGGGAGCGCGTTGGCTAACGTTAGCGCGCGACCGCTGCGGAATCGCGGAGCCTGCTGCCGCGCTCGCGTACGGGCTCGGTCTTCTTCAATCGTACGGTCACGTTGGGCTGGAGGCGTTCGCGCACATTCAAGAGAGCGTCGGGGACTGGTCGCGCCGCGGCGAAATTCAGGAGAGCGCGTCGGCCCTTCACACGCTCGGTCTCCTGCAGTTAATGATGAGCCACCAAGTAGATGTTGCCGTAGAGAATTTGGAGCAAGCGGTCTGCTTGCACCGCTCGCTCGGCAACCGGAGGGGAGTCGGAGCGGGGCTCCTCACCCTGGCGCTGCATTTCAGTTCATCGGAGAGCGACGAGCGCCGAACCCACGCGCTGATGTTGTTTGCCGAAAGCCTTGACTACATCCACGAACCCGACGAGGCTGCTCGTTTGTGGGGATCGGATCGCGAAGGACGGGGAGCGCTCGGTACGATCGGCTGGGACGTCGAAAACTGCCTGGTCGTCGACCGCCAAGTGCTGAGCGTACTTGGGACGTACCCCGCCTTCGGCATTCGTCAGGGCGTCCGCGTCGCTGCGCTTGAACTCGCGAGCGGAATGCGGCGCAGCGCGCGCGCGCGCTGTCTCGACGCACTCGAACGGGCCCTTGGAACGGGGAGCATCGATGCGCTGTGCGACATCCTGTTAGACGTAGCGCGCGTCTTAGCAGAAGCGGGGTTCGATTGGGCGCGCGAGGAGACGGAAATCGCAACGGCCGCGATCAGAGCGGGCGTCACGCCGCGCGCAGCACTTTCTGCCGTGGTCGATCTCATCCAGGCTGACGCTCAGACAAGATGAATCCGCGCCCCGCGTAGAGCGTCGCTATCAGGGCAAAACGCCGCTGGTCTTTTGGTCGCACGCGCCCTACGATCGTTTGTGACACTGGGAGGGCCCATGAACGTACGACGCGCGCGATCGCACTCTTACGCAGTTATCAGTAGTTCGAACGACGTTCGATTAGAGGAAATCGCCAAATCCGATATCTTCCACGGAGTGTTCGGCACCGAAGCCTTTCTATCTCGACTGAAATGTCAACGCTACCGCCGTCGCGCCATTGTCTTCGATCAGGGCGATCACGCTGACCGGGTGTTTGTCGTGCGCAGCGGGTCCATTCTCATTTCACGCACGTCGTGTGAGGGAAGGGAGCTGTCCGTCGATTTAGTGGTGGCGCATCAAGCATTCGGTGAGGAGGCGTTCTTCGCCGATGCAACCCGCGTCGCGACCGCGACCTGCACGACCGACGCGAGCATTTTCTCGATCGACGGCGCCGTGCTCCGCAGCGCCGCCGAACGGTGCCCCACGCTGGCCATGAATATCGCCCGCGTCGTGCATCAGCGCTTGGAAACCGTGTCGTCTCTGGTTGAAACGATCGCGTTCAACACGGTTGCCGACCGGATCGTACGGATATTCGAACGGCTGGCATCGCGTGGCGGCACGGAAGGGAGATTGGGCTTAGAGTTGACGCACGGAGATATCGCAACCATGGTCGGGAGCACGCGAGAAAGCGTCTCGACGGCTATCGGTTCGCTCGTGCGCTCGGGGCGAATTGCACTTTGCGACGGCCGCCCGTCCGTCGTTCGTTCACCGCAGGGCGATGCCGCCGAGGCCTCCTGAACGGTCAATTCCGGCACGGACTTGCTCGCGTTATCCGCCGTTAATAAGAACGGCAACTGTAACGTAGCCAACATAAGACCCACGCTCAACCTGCTATGGTGACCGATATGAAGCGAGACGCTGAAAAGCGGCGAATGCATGAAGCACGCGAGCGTCGCGCACACTGGTATCGCTGGGGCCCATACTTGAGCGAGCGCCAGTGGGGCACCGTCCGGGAAGACTACAGCGCCGGCGGGACTGCGTGGTCGTACCTGCCCCACGACCACGCGCGTTCGCGTGCATACCGCTGGGGCGAAGACGGCATCGCCGGGATCAGCGACAACCATCAGCGCTTGTGTTTGGCTTTTGCGTTTTGGAATGGAAACGATCCGATTCTCAAGGAGCGCTTGTTCGGTCTCGGCGGTCCCGAAGGCAACCACGGCGAGGATGTTAAGGAATACTACTGGTACCTCGACAACGTCCCGTCGCACGCGTACATGCGGATGCTTTACAAGTATCCACAGCGCGCCTTCCCCTACACGGAACTCGTTGAGGTAAACCGTCGCCGCAATCGAGCCGATGCCGAGTTCGAGCTGCTCGACACCGGTATCTTCGAGGAAGAGCGCTACTTCGACATCGAAATCGAGTACGCAAAACGCACACCTGACGACATCCTGGCGCGCGTGACTGTCGTCAACCGAGGCCCTGAGCGGGCCTCGCTCACCCTGCTGCCAACGCTCTGGTTTCGCAATACCTGGTCATGGGCGAGCGGTTTGCCGAAACCGCTCCTCTCGCGCGAAACCGGCATTGATGAGGCTCGGGTCGCGGTCGTAAGGGCGGAACACCTGTTACTCGGACAGCGCTGGCTTTCGTGCGAAGGCCCAACTGAATTGCTGTTCACGGAGAACGAGACGAATTTCGAACGACTCTACGGAACGCAGAACGCTTCGCCGTGGGTGAAGGATGGCATCGATGCCTACGTCGTGCACGGCCGGACCGACGCGGTAAATGGGGCGGCCCGCGGGACCAAGGTAGCCGCGCGATACGTGCTCGATCTCGAGCCGGGCCAGCAGCGCTCGATACTCTTGCGGCTGGGAATCGACAGCAACAACCAAGATCCGTTCCGCGATGCAGCGGACCTGTTCGCGCTTCGGCGCGCGGAGGCCGATGCGTTTTACCACGACCTCCAACCAAAATCGCTCGGTGACGATCGCCGGTCGATCCAACGGCAAGCCTTGGCCGGGATGCTGTGGAGCAAACAGTTCTACCACTTCATCGTGCGCGACTGGCTGAGCGGCGACCCGGCGACGCCACCGCCTCCGCGCCGGCCCGAGGACGCGCGCAATCACGGCTGGGAGCACGTCTACAACGACGATATCCTCTCGATGCCCGATGCCTGGGAATACCCGTGGTTCGCCGCCTGGGACCTGGCTTTTCACTGCATCTCCCTTGCGCTGGTCGATCCGCAATTCGCCAAGCAGCAATTGATGCTGCTTACGCGCGAATGGTACATGCATCCGAACGGGCAGTTGCCGGCGTACGAATGGGCCTTCGACGACGTAAACCCGCCGGTTCATGCGTGGGCGGCCTACCGCGTCTATAAGATCGACGAAAAGATGAACGGTAGCGCCGATGTCGCCTTTCTCGAGCGCGTTTTTCAGAAACTGCTGTTGAACTTTACCTGGTGGGTCAACCGGAAGGACTCCGCCGGCAACAACGTGTTTCAGGGTGGCTTTCTCGGTCTCGACAACATCGGCGTTTTCGACCGAAGTGCTCCCCTGCCGACCGGCGGCCACATCGATCAATCGGACGGCACGAGCTGGATGGGCGTCTATGCGCTCAACATGCTTGCAATTGCACTCGAGCTCGCCAAACACAACGCCGCTTACGAGGACATCGCCTCGAAATTCTTTGAACACTTCCTGCGAATCGCCGACGCGATGAATCGGATCGCAACGAGCGAGGGCGCCGAGCGCCTCTGGGACGACGAAGATGGCTTCTACTACGATTTTCTCCACCTGCCGAACGGTGGCTCGCAAGCGCTGCGTGTCCGTTCGATCGTCGGACTTATCCCGCTGCTGGCAGCGGAGACAATCGGTCCGGAAACGCTAAAGGCGCTGCCTAATTTCGCCCGGCGCCTATCGTGGTTCGTTGAGAACCGCCCGGACCTGCGCGCAAACGTTGCCAACATGGATCCCGACGGCGTCGGAGAGCGGAGACTGCTAGCGATCGTCACGCGCGAACGTCTCGAACGGCTGCTGGGCGTGATGCTGGACGAGCGGGAATTTCTGAGCGACCACGGCATTCGCGCCCTGTCGAAGTTTCATGCGGAACATCCCTATCGTTTTGCGCTCAACGGCAACGAGTATCGGGTGGACTACGAGCCGGCAGAATCGCGCAGCGGCTTGTTTGGCGGCAACTCCAACTGGCGCGGGCCGGTCTGGTTTCCGATCAACTACCTGTTGATCGAAGCGCTCCAGAAATTCCATCACTACTACGGTGACGAACTTCGCTTCGAATGTCCGACCGGATCCGGCAACATGGCGAACCTTTGGGAGATTTCGATGGAGCTTTCGAACCGCCTGATCCGCATCTTCGAAAAGGACCAAAGCGGCCGGCGCCCTGTCTTCGGTGGGGCACAGCGCTTTCAGACCGATCCGCTCTGGCACGACCATCTCCTATTCTACGAGTACTTCCACGGCGACAACGGCGCAGGCATCGGAGCGTCTCACCAAACCGGCTGGACTGGCCTTGTCGCAAAGCTTATTCAGCAAGTGGCCGAGCACGGGCACGAGCCGAGCCGGCAAACGTAAGAAGCAAAGGCAGCAATGCATTACGACGTCATCATCATCGGCAGCGGTGCCGGCGGCGCTACCCTTGCGTACGCCCTTGCACCCCGTGGCTTGCGGGTTCTCGTCGTAGAGCGCGGCGACTATCTGCGGCGCGAGAAGGAGAATTGGAACTCGGCAGCCGTGTTCAACGAGGCACGTTACAAGGCGCACGAGACGTGGTACGACAAACACGGCGGGAAATTCCACCCGGGCATCCATTACTACGTAGGTGGCAATACAAAGTTTTACGGTGCGGCGCTGTTGCGCATGCGCGAGAGCGACTTCGGCGCGGTTACGCATCAAGGCGGCATCTCGCCCGCATGGCCGCTCGCTTACAGCGATTTCGAGCCCTACTACACGCAGGCTGAAAAGCTGTATCACGTCCACGGCGAGCGGGGCGCCGATCCGACCGAGCCGTTCGCGAGCGAGCCCTATCCGTATCCTCCCGTAAGCCACGAGCCCCGCATCGCCGAGCTCGAGCGTGATTTAAAGCGGAGCGGGCTGCGGCCGTTCCCACTGCCGCTCGGGCTTCTGCTCGACGAGTCCCACCCTGAGAAGAGCGCCTGCATTCGCTGTAGCACGTGCGACGGTTTTCCATGCCTCGTGCGTGGAAAGGCCGATGCTCAAGTCGTCTGCATGGAACCTGCCTTGGCTTTCCCGAACGTCACCATGCTCACGAACGCTTTCGTCAGCCGCCTCGAGACCTCGGAATCCGGACGCGAAGTGAACAGCGTCTTCGTCCGGAGCGGCGACGTCGAAGAGCGAATGACTTCGGACGTTGTCGTGGTCGCGGCGGGAGCGGTGAACTCGGCCGCGCTACTCCTGCGTTCGGCGAATTCGCGGCACCCGGCGGGCCTTGCGAATTCTTCGGGCATGGTGGGCCGGAACTATATGGCCCACAATAATTCCGCTTACGTAGCGGTCTCATTGCGCCCCAACGAAACCGTGTTTCAGAAGACGCTCGGCGTCAACGATTTCTACCACCGGTCTGCCGATTTCGACTATCCGCTCGGACACATTCAGATGCTGGGAAAGTCGGACGGGGAGATGTTCCGCGGAGATGCACCGCGCTTTACGCCGATCATCGCGCTCGACACCGTAGGAACGCACGCGCTCGACTTCTGGCTCACGTCGGAGGATTTGCCGGATCCGGAAAACCGCGTCACCCTCACAGCAGACGGCTCGATCAAGCTGTCGTACACGGAAAACAACCTCGAGGCCCATCGTCGCCTGACCGCCATGCTCCATGGTTTGCTGGAAACGATCGGCTGCGGCCCGCACCTGCTGCCGAATGCAGCGTATCTCGGCAAGAAGATTCCGATCGCCGGCACGGCGCACCAATGTGGAACCGTGCGTTTCGGGACAGACCGGAAGGCGTCGGTGCTCGACGTGAACTGTCGCGCGCACGACGTCGACAACCTCTATGTCGTCGACGGAAGCTTCTTCCCATCGAGTTCCGCGGTAAATCCGGCGCTCACGATCGTAGCGAACGCGTTGCGGATAGCAGACCACCTTGGTGCACGGTTTTCCGCAACGCAGGGGCATGCGACTATTCATTAACCTCGGGAGATCGGTGTGCACGGACTTCGCTGCCGCCGAGCGCCGAGAGTGGCTTGTCACCAATGGGTTGGGCGGCTTTGCCGGCGGCACCGTCGCAGGTACGCAAACGCGACGCTATCACGGCTTACTGATCGCTGCAACGCGGCCGCCGGTCGATCGAAAATTGTTGGTCGCGAAGCTGGATGAAACGGTTCACTACGGGGACACAGCCTACGAGTTGTCGGCTAACCGGTGGCTCGGTGGTTCCGTCTCGCCGAGCGGCTTCGACTACATCGAATCGTTTCGGCTCGAGGGGTCGATCCCAACGTGGACGTTCGCCCTGGCGGATGCGCTGCTCGAGAAGCGTATTTGGATGGAATTCGGCGCCAACACCACCTACGTGCAATACCGCCTGGTGCGCGGGTCGGAGATGCAACTCGACTTACGCTGCTTTGTAAACTACCGGGATTTTCACGCCACTACGCGCGCCGGCGACTGGCGCATGCGCCTGGTTCGGGACGACGACTGCGTCCGCGTCGAGGCGTTCGAAGGTGCACGGCCTTTTTGGATCGCTGCGAGCCGCGGCAGCTTTGCGATCGAGGATATTTGGTACCGCGATTACTTTCTTGCGTGTGAAGCGGAGCGGGGCCTCGACGCCCTCGACGACAACTTGCTCGCGACCGCTCTCGCGATCCAGCTCGGCGGCGCCGTCGCCTCGGTCACGATCGCCGTCTCGGACACGCAGTTGCCGGCGATCGACGGCGAGTCCGCGTACCGGCGAACCGTCACGCGCACGGAGAAGCTCATCTCGATGTGGGCCGAAACACCGCTCGGCTCAGCCGGCGATGCGCCCGCCTGGATCGAGCAGTGCGTGCTGGCGGCCGACCAGTTCATCGTGCGCCGTCCGATCGCGGGCGACCCGTACGCGGCGTCACTCATTGCCGGCTATCCGTGGTTTAGCGACTGGGGTCGCGATGCCATGATCGCGCTACCGGGACTTACGATGGTGACGGGGCGCTACGACATCGCACGCAAGATCATCTTGACGTTTGCGCGCTTCGTCGATCGTGGAATGATTCCGAATTTCTTCCCGGACGCTGCCGAGCAGCCTGAGTACAACACCGTAGACGCCGCCTTGTGGTACGTCGAGGCCGTCGCGCGATACATCGACGATACGCATGACCTCGAAACGCTGCGGAGCGTCTTCGGGAGGCTCGAAGAGATCGTCGCGTGCTACCATGCCGGAACCCGATACGGAATCCACATCGACCCCGAGGATGGGTTGCTCGCAGCCGGCGAAGAAGGTGTGCAACTAACGTGGATGGACGCGAAGGTCGGCGACTTCGTCGTAACGCCGCGTCGCGGTAAGCCGGTTGAAATAAACGCGCTTTGGTACAACGCCCTTCAACGCTTAGCCGAGATGGCTCCGTTGATCAACCGCGACGGCGCTGTCTTTGCGCGAAAGGCGCTGGCGGCGCGCTGCGCTTTCGAACGTTTCTGGAGCCCGTCCCTTGGCTATTGCTACGACGTGGTGGACGGCCCCGAAGGAGACGACCCGACCTTGCGGCCGAATCAGCTGCTCGCATTGTCGCTCCCGTTTTCGCCGCTCTCCGCCGATCGCGCTCGCTCGATCGTCGGCATCTGCCAAGCGCGGCTGCTCGTGCCCGGAGCGCTGCGCTCGCTCGACCCGCGCGACCATCGCTACGTGCCGCGTTACGGCGGGTCGCCGCTACAGCGCGACGGCGCCTACCATCAAGGTACCGCGTGGCTCTGGCTGATAGCGCCCTTCGCGATCGCGCACGCCCGCACGTACGGTGATGTTGAGGTGGCTCGGTCGTTCCTCGCTCCGTTGGAGGACCGCTTGCGCGACGGGGGCCTCGGCACGCTCGAGGAGATCTGCGACGGGGCGGCACCGTTCACCCCACGCGGTGCGATCGCGCAGGCGTGGTCCGTGGCCGAGGCGCTGCGTGCCTGGCGCGACATCCCCGCCGCCGCGGCCCGGCGGTACGCAGCGCCGACGTAGGAGCGTTAGTGTGACGCTGCAGCGTGAAGGCGCTCGAGTGCGGCAAGCGTGTCGGCGGGGTCGGGACGGAAGCGATAATCGGCGTCGACCTGCGCATCCGCGATGATGCCGTTCGGAGCGATAACGAAGCGGGCTGGGATCGGCAGACGCCATGTTTTGCCGGCGTTGACGGCTGCGAGATCGTTGCTGAACACGGTCTTGTACAAATTGCTCAGGTACTCCGGGAACGTATACGCAAGCCCAAACGACTCGGCGACTTTCGCGTCGGGGTCAACGAGGATTGCGAACGGCACCGGATGCTCAGAGAGATACGCCTGCGCATTCTCCGTGGATTGAGGCGTGATCGTCACGAGTTCCGCACTTGTCGCGCGGATGCGATCGTATGCGGACGCGAGCGCGTTCACTTCCTCATTGCAATATGGGCACCACGTTCCGCGATAGAACGATACAACCAGCGGACCGCGTGCGAGCAAGCCCGTGGATGAGATTTCGGTACCGTGCTGATCACGCAGTGTAAACGCAGGAGCGCGATCGCCCGCTTTGAGCGCGCGCGCCACGGTGCCGTCGCGACGCAGCTCTTCTATATGGCGCTCCATCTTCTCCGCAAGTTCCGGCTTTAGCATCTTGCCGTACTTCTCGCGTAGACCACTCAAGCGTTCTGCTAGGGTCGACATCGGCCGATATCCTTTCACGTTTAAGAATTTTGACGTGGAAATACAATAGCTCAAATCGAAAAGGGAGTCAAGAATCTCGACGTGGAAATATCTTGCGGATGAGGCGTATGGCGAAAGACCACGTTGATCGCATGTTGGATGCAGCCGGCATCGAACGCACCAACCACAGCACGGTGGAGGTGCTCGGACGGCTCTACCGCTTGGTGACGTTTGCCGAGAAGCGCCTTGCTGCTGCGTACGCAACCGCTGGTCTCAATCATGGTGAGGTCGACGTGCTCAATGCGCTTGTACGTGCCGGCGGCGAACCGCAGCACCCGACGCGCGTCGCCGCGTCGCTCTTGTGTTCGTCGGGTGCGATGACCAATCGCCTTGACCGCCTGGAAAAGGCCGGCCTTATCCGTCGCCGCCACGCGTCGGCCGATCGTCGCTCGATTCTGCTCTCGATTACCGCAAAAGGCGAAGAAGCCGCACGTCGTGCGAACGAGGCGCGCGAAGCGATCGCACACGAGCTCTTACCGGGACTCACGAAGGCCGACCGCAAGACCCTCGTCGATCTGCTACGCCGGACGCTCGTGGAGCTCGAAACCGAAGAGACAGTCGCGGTGTAGCCGCGACGCACACAAGGAGCGGCCGGCACAATCCTTACGGGCGAATGCCCGCGATATTGAACCGGACCCGGTAAATGCTTGTCAGTGCCGCGATGTAGAGCGTCTTCCCGTCGGCATCACCCCAGGTCAGGTTGTGCGGCTCCTCGGGCGGCATGATATGTCCGATGATCTTGCCGGCCGGGGAGAAAATCCAGAGTCCGCTCGGTCCGGCGACGTAGACGTTGCCGAGCGTGTCGACTTTCATGCCGTCGAGCGAGTCCTCGCCGGGCTCGTTCGTCAGGTCTGCCCACAGCGTTCCGTTGGCTAACTCTCCGCCGGGGAGCACGTCGTAGCGGTTGATCGCCTTGTGATGGTCGTCCCAGTCGTCGACGTACAGGTATTTCTCATCTGGTGAGAATGCCAGACCGTTCGGTCCGGTGAAGTCCTTTGTTACCAGCTTCACCTGTCCGTTGAGGACGCAGAAGACGCCGCTGTACGGCAACTCTTTGCGCGGGTCGTCAAAGACTTTCGGCAAGCCGAAGGGCGGATCGGTGAAGTATAGTGCGCCGTCGGAGCGATAGACCAAATCGTTTGGGCTGTTGAATCGCTTGCCGTCATAGCGGTCGGCAAGGACGGTGACAGTGCCGTTTTTCTCGATGCGCACGACGCGGCGGCGCCCCATTTCGTCGACGGTCAAGCGCCCTTGCCGGTCGAGCGTTAGTCCGTTGGAGCCGGGTTGGATGTACTCGCCGATGTCGGTTCCGGCGTAACCGCTCTTCGCGCGGTAGATCGAAACCGCACCGTCGTCCGGCGACCAGCGATAGATCATATTCGCGTTAGGGTCGCTGAACAGCAGATAATTGCCGTCGCGCACCCACACGGGGCCTTCGGTAAATTCGAATCCGGTCGCCACCTTCTCGATCGTAGCGCTAGCCGGAAGGATAGCATCGAGCGCCGGATCGAGACGCAAGATCTTCCCGCCGGCATCGTGGCTGACGCGTTCGATCTTGCCCGGCTTGAAAAAGTCGAGCGTTGCCGAGCGTACCCAAATGTAGTTCTGTGGAGCAGCCGAGATTGGTCCGTTCACGCCGAGGATCGCAACCGTGAACTGTTGCCCCGGCTTGGCGTCGTGTGTTACGACCACGCGGTTCGCTGCGTTCCAACCTGCGATCACGCCGCCGCCGGTCTGCCCGAAGGTGTACTGCATCTTCCCGTTGACCGCAATTTCTGAGTAGTCGTCCATCACGATTTCGAAAACGACGTCATCACCGGTCGGGTCCACGCCACCCAGTCGCTTTGGGATCGTAAAATGCAGGCGATACCAGACGAAGGAGACTTTCCCCGGGCCACGCCGGTCTTCGAGCGACTCTGGCGTGATCGCGCGCCACGAGCGGTCATCGAAATCGGGAGCCGTGGCCGCCGGCCAGAGTTCGTGCGTGACGTCGGCTGGACCGGTCGGTTTGCGATCGGCTCCCGCCAAGCGAAACGGCACGTTTCGGAGGCTCGCGTCGCTGAAGCGCCATTGCCCCTCAACGAGCCCGGCTCCGGACGTCGTGCGAAGATCGACGACCGAGTCCGGGTTGACTGCAGGCGTCGGCGGTGTAGCCTGCGCACGGGCGATCCCGCGCGCAATCGCAAGCGCCATGACAAAGGCGCCGACGAGCGCGAGGACACGCCTCATTTCGGCTATCGCCCTTCGACCGCTTGGGCTCCAGCCTTTGCGACGTCTTCGTCCTGCTGCTGGCTCGTGGTCCCGCTGACGCCGACGGCGCCGACGACTTCGCCTCCGATCGTAATCAGGACGCCGCCCTGGAGCGGGGTAAAGTTCTGCATCGCGACGAGCGTCGTACGGCCCGAGTTGATCGAGTGCTCGAAGAAGCTTGTATCCTTGCGAAAGACCGCTGCCGTATGCGCTTTGCCGATTGCGACCTGCGCGGCTTGCGGAAACGTCCCGTCAAGCGAGGCGACGGCGATCAGGTTACCGCCGTCGTCCACGACGGCGATCGCTCCATGTGAATTCGCGGCTCGTGCTGCCGAAATCGAAGCCGCAATTACCCGCTGGGCCCCGTCGAGCGTCAGTGTTTTGTGCTGGAACACGATCTCCGCTCCCGCCGGCGCGAGCGAGGAGGCGAGCGTCGCCGACAGTGCGAGCGAGAAGCAGAAGGCGCTTTTCATTGGGGGGTCACCGTCACGCGCATCACGCTCGTCGTGTCCAGAAAGCGCTTGTCGGTCGTCGCCGCCCGAACGAGCGGATTGCTGTCGGGCGGTCCGTAACGCGGCCGCGGCTGGCGCGGTCCTTGGCTCGGTCCGATGCCGAGTTCTTCGTCGGCCTCCGTGCCGGCGTCGAAGACTTTGACTTGCGCCGTTGCGTCACCGCCGAGCGCTTTCCCCGCTGCGTCGAAGAGTGCGATTCCAGAGGGGTTTCCGTAGAACCAGTCGTTGGACTGGCCGTGCATGGTTACGAAGTAAAGCTTTTCGCTGGGTCCGGCGACGACGAAAAATTCGAAGGCTTGGCCCGGCAAAATCCCTTTTGGCTTCGTGCCGCCGAGCGGCACCAAGAAGGCCCCATAGTCCGGGTAATGCTGCGCGACAAACGCGGTCAGAGCCGTAGGGTCGCCGGCTTCGGAAAGTGCCCGCAGCCCTACTTTGCGGTCGCGCGTCCCAACCTCAAAGAACGGATTAGGTTTTGCCGTCGCGACGAACGTGCCCGGCGAAAAGGGCAGAGTCCATTTTACGCCGTTTGAGGCGGTAAACTCGCTCGGGGTTGAGATATTGTCGATTCGAACTTTGAAGCAGTGGGCGCCCTTCATGCTGCCGTGGAACATCATCGCGAGTCCCCGGCTGCACGTCTTCGCCGACATCTCGTGCTCGAGCTTCGTCATTCCGGGCGACGACGTCATCGTACCGTCGGCCTTCATCGTCGACCCGGTGCCCATCATCGAAGAACTCGACATGCTATCGGCGGACGCCGACGCCCCGCTCAGCGCGATTGCAAACGCGAGCGACGACGCTGCGGTAAGTAAACGCATAGTCTCCCCCAGGGAACGTGGAAAGGATGGCTCACTATAGCCGCGCCTTGACGCGCATGAATGTAACGGCCCTTTCGTGCCGCGTGTAATCCCCGTTACATGCACGAGAGTTCTGGCTCCGTTTGCGGGAAGTGCGGACAGGCGGGCGATCCTGGTTGGGAAAGAGTAAACTGCCGACCAGCCAGAACAGAGGCGGCGAACGGAGGCTTTTCGTGGTCGAGCAATTGTCGGTTGAGACCCGGTTGTTTATCGACGGAGCGTTTGTCGAGTCGGCCTCGGGCGCGACCTTTGAAACGCTCGATCCAGCTTCCGGCGACGTGATCGCGGACGTCGCGGCAGCCGGTACCGAAGATGTCGAGCGTGCGGTCCGCGCAGCGCGCCGAGCGTTCGACGAGGGCCCGTGGCGCCGCACGACGGCAGGCGAGCGAGCCGCCATGCTCCGCCGCTTGGCAAGCTTGCTTCGCGAAAACGCCCAGTCGCTGGCCGCGCTCGAATCGCGTGACGCCGGCAAGCCTTTTAAAGAGACCTCGTTTCGGGATGTCCCACGAGCCGCCGAGAACTGTGAATTCTTTGCTTCAGCGATCGAGCAGCGTCAAAGCGAAACATTTTCCGCGCGGCGCCCCTTTCTTGGCCGCGAGCGCGAGATTCAAAGTCTCGTTCAGTATGAACCCGTCGGTGTCTGCGCGCTGATCACGCCCTGGAACAGCCCGCTCATGCAGGCCACCTGGAAAATCGCACCGGCACTCGCAGCCGGCAACACGTGCGTGCTCAAACCATCGGAACTCACGCCGCTGTCGACCTTGAAGCTCGCGGAACTTTGCCGTGTTGCCGGTATTCCCGACGGTGTCGTGAACGTTCTCCCGGGTCTCGGTGCAAGCGCGGGGGCACCGCTTGTCGCGCACGAGGACGTCGACGCGGTCGCCTTCACGGGCAGCGAACCGACCGGTACTGCCATCAACATGGCGGCCGCCCCGACGTTGAAAAAAGTCACGCTCGAGCTCGGCGGCAAATCGGCCAACATCATTTGTGACGATGCCGACCTCGAGGACGCGGTCGAAGGTTCGGTACTCGCCATGTTCCGTCACAGCGGTCAGGTCTGTTTGGCGGGCACGCGCCTCTTCGTGCACGACGCGATCTACGAAGCGTTCGTCGAGCGTTTCACGGCCCGTGTCCGCGCGCTCGTTGTGGGCGACCCGCAGGAAGTCGGCTCCGACCTCGGCCCGCTGATCAGCCCGCAGCATCGCAGCCGCGTCGAGTCGTTCGTAGCGAGCGGAATCGCCGAAGGAGCAGAAGCGCTTTTGCGGGGCTCGCGTCCAAGCGATGCGACGTTGCAGCGCGGGAACTACCTCTCGCCGACGATCTTCGCGCCGGCGTCCGACGATCTCGCGATCGTCCGCGAGGAAATCTTCGGACCGGTGCTTTCGATTCTGCGCTTCAGCGGAGATGCTGAGGTCGTGCGGCGCGCGAACGCAACGCGCTTCGGCCTCGCCGCCTACGTCTGGACGCGCGATGTCTCGCGCGCGCTGCAATTGTCGAGCGAACTGCGAGCGGGCATGGTTTGGGTCAACGGCTATTTCTTGCGCGACCTGCGCCAGCCGTTCGGCGGCATCAAACGCAGCGGTCTCGGACGAGAGGGCGGGCGCTGGAGCCTTGATTTCTTCACCCAACCAAAACTCGTCTGCATCGCGCGCTAGGGACGGGGAGAGCGCATGGGAGAAATCGTCGCCGGGTTATTCACGACGCACGTACCGCGTCTGATGATTCATGATCCGGAAGCTCGCAGGGCATATATGGGCAAGGACGTCACGACGTTCTACGATGCTCTGCCCGAACTGTACGAAGCCCGTTTAAAACCCCTCGCATTCGACACGTTCGTGGTCATCGACACCCATTGGCACTCGACCCTCGACTTTATCCTGAACGCTCACGAACGCTTACAGGGGGTCTACACGTCCGACGAAATTCCGTGGATGATCAACGAGTACGAGTACGATTACCCGGGCGATCCGGAGCTGGCCGCCTCGATCGCCGAAGAGGCTGAACGGGCCGGCGAGCACGCGCAGTGCTCGGCTCACCGCGGCCTGCCGGTGCACTACGGGACGCTCAACGTCATGCACTACTACAACCCTGGTCCCGACAAACACCGCGTGTTGCCGATCAGCGTTTTGGACACCGCCGAAGTCGAAGCCAACATCCGCTTCGGCGAGGCGATCGCGCGCGCAGTCGAGCGCAGCAATCGTCGCGTCGTCCTGGTCGCTTCGGGCGGAATGTCGCACAAGTTTTGGGACCTCGCCGTGATTCGCGAGCGCGCAAGTGCCGACCCAAGGGACATCAACGGCGACGAGCGCCGCCTTTGGGATGAACGGATCATGGCGTGGTGGCGCGCCGGCGATCACGCCGCCGTCGTCGCGCATGCCGAGGAGTTCCGGCGCCTCTGCTCCCCCGAGGGGCGCTTCGCGCACTACCTGATTCTCGCGGGTGCGTTCGAGCGCGGTGCGCGCCTGTCGCCCGGCGTTCAGTTCGGCCGCTACGAGGCGGCGATCGGAACTGGTCAAGCGATCTTTTGGTTCGACCCGGTTCAGGTGCGGGCCACGGTCAGGTGACTACCGCGAGCGATCGACGTTGAAAAAGTGGTCGAGCTCAGCCCGCATTTCCGCATCCTGTTGCTCGACGCGCGAGTAGCGGTTCCAGGGAAATTCGACGATGGAACGCTTCGGCGCGCTCACCGGCTGGTTGACGTGAACAACGGGCGTGCTCACGGCAGCTGTGGGAGCCGCGACGGCCAGAGATTGCATGGGCGGTCCAGGCGATGCGATCGGCGCGGTGACAACGGATGAGCTGAGTGCGAGTACGGCGGTGAGGAACAGCATTGAGGGTCCTTTCAAGGGCATCTTCTCCTCACCGTACGCTCCGGTGCGCCGCTCGGATGAATGCCGAATATCGCAGGTTTGACGTTTATTGCACCGGTGAAAGAAAACCAAAGGCGGCTGCTCGGGCGTACATACCGTGAGCTACAGGCGTGAACGCTGGAGCAGCGGTCAGCTCCTCGAACTTGTCTTGACGCTGCTTGCGGTCATAGCTGGATCCGTTGCTGCGACCGGCTCATTCTTGGGTGCGTCGTACGAAAGGGATCGGGTTGAACTGGAACGGCGACCGGCCGTGCTGCTTGCTTGCGAACCCGAACTCCGCGCTCTCGATGTTGCCGAAGGAACCAGGCCACCGACGAACACCGTCCTTCTTACAGCCAGAGGGGCGCGCTGGATCCACATCGTCAGCAACGGTCGTGCCGACGTGCCCCAACCGTTCGCTCGATGTGCCTTGACCAGCTACGGCGTCCTTCCGGTATTCAACCTTCGCGTCGCGCTGAAACTCCAAGTGCTTGGCAAAGCGGGCGACCTACCGAAAACGGTCGACACGATGTTCGATGTTCCCGGACTCTCTCCGTCCGCTCCTTATCCCTTCGGTTTGATCAATGGCGCGAGCACGAGCCTGAGATTTCGTTTCAAACCTGAGTTAACGCTCACGCCCGTCGACCGTGGGAGGGCAACCGTTGAAACGCTGTTTCTGGACCAGGGTCTGCTAAATCTCGAGCAGCACGTCGTGCAGACGGAAGACCCGTCTTCAGCGGTCGCAGCAACGGGCTTATCGAAGCAGCGAGCGCTCGTGCAGATTAGGGATTTTTCGTATGCGCCCAGAGCGCTTTATGTTCGCCCGGGCGAAATCGTGACGTTTGTCAACGATGATGCCGAAGCGCACACGGTAACGGGACCGCTCCATTCCTTCGATTCTGGTGCGATCGATCCGCAAGCAGAATGGCAACACACCTTTTCGCGTCCTGGTGTCTACTGGTACAGCTGCTCTTTTCATCCCTATATGCGTGCCCGAATAGTCGTGTCGACCAATCACTAATTTGCGATCGTAGTGAGCGCTAGCGCCTTTTCAAGCGCCCACCAAAGTCCCACGTAGGCTCCGCCAAGCGCAGCCGCGGCGACCGCGCAGGCGGCCACCACATCGAGCCAGCGGCGGCGCACATCGACGTATCCGGGTCGAACGTCCCGCGCAATCTCGCAGATGAAGTAGGCGTTCGGCATCGTCATGATCCACGCATCGCGTCGCGAGTCTCGCAGCAATGAGCCGGAGCTCTGTTGTTGATTCATCGCGGCCGTTTGGAGCACAGGAAGGCGCGCTGCCGGATCAGTACGCGACGCAGGCCTCCGCTGGTCTGATGGTAACCGTGGTCTACCGAGCGCTCCCATATGGTCGGGTCGAAGCCGCCGGTTGCGCTCGGGTAAGCTCGAGAGAAGCCGAGCTCGACGAGTGCGGCTTCATCGTCGGTGATCGGCGCGAGCCCATGCTGTAGGAATCTTTCAATTTCTTGCTTGGCACTTCCGAGTGGTTGCCGTACCATTGTCTATTCTTTCTACCAAGGTTCAATGAGTTCGCCCATTTATGATACGCGCGCGGTCCGGCGACGGATGATTGCCGACGGCGCAGCAAATTATGACGTTCGCACGCCCGGCTTCGAAGATACGGGCGAAGGCTACGTGGCTACGACCCGCCCGGGACTCTCAGCACGGCCAGTCGCGCTTGACGCCTCTCGTCACCGTCCGCGTAGCCGGTTGTAGAGTTCAAGCGCGGCGCGCTCGACCCAGCATTCCGCCTTCGACCCGCCAGATCGCGATGCCGCTGAATTCGATCGGCGTTCCATCGGGCGGGAGCCCGAACAGTCCGTTATTTGCGCCGCGAGTGATCCAGCGCGAGACGATCCGATCGCCGGACTGATTGGTGAACACCTCAAGGTGTTGGTTCGTCGCGCCGGTGATCGTCTTCTGCATCTCTGCGACCCACGCTTTGAAGTTCTCGCGACCTTCGACCACGCTGCCGGCCGTGGTGATGCGGTAGTCCTCGGTCATCAGCGCGTCGATCGCCTCGAGGTCGTGCGGCGGTGCCCAGACGCGCCGGAAGAACTCGTAGACGAGGCGTTCATTACCCGGCTTGCGCGGCTCGACTGCTTCGGAGCTAGACATGAGTCACGATTGGCTTTCTGTAGAAATGCAAGATGGGCCTGACACGCTACGTGCCGCCCATCTGAACGTAACTCTTTTTTCCGCTCGTGCGCGGGTGGTGCCGGCGTCGGATGAATTGAGGCCACGGCGAGAATCGAACCCGCTCATAGCGGTTTTGCGGACCGCGGCCTTCCCACTTGGCTACGTGGCCACGAATTCATCAGCTACGATCGAGCGTAGCGAGTGACGTCGTTAGACGACTTGTGGTTGCTTGACCACCCGAAGATAGGGTTTGAGCGTCGTCCAGCCTTCGGGAAAGCGCAGCTTGGCTTCGTCGTCGGTAACGGCGGTCGTAATGATGACGTCTTCGCCATGCTTCCAATTCACCGGTGTCGCGACTTTGAATGAATCGGTGAGCTGCAAGGAGTCGATCGTGCGCAGCAGTTCGGAAAAGTTGCGCCCGGTGCTTGCCGGGTACGTGAGGACGAGGCGCACTTTCTTGTTGGGATCGATGACGAAGACGGAACGTACCGTCGCCGTCGAATCGGCGTTGGGATGGATCAGGTCGTAGAGCGTCGATACTTTGCGATCGGCGTCGGCGAGTAGCGGGAAATTTGGGGCGGTGCCCTGAGTTTCGGCGATGTCGCCGACCCACTGGCTATGGCGTTCGAGCGAGTCGACCGATAGGCCGATAATCTTCACGTTGCGCTTAGCGAACTCGGGTTTCAAGCGCGCGGCCTCCCCGAGTTCGGTCGTGCACACGGGCGTAAAATCGGCCGGGTGCGAGAAAAGGACCACCCAACCGGTCCCGGCCCAGTCGTGAAAGTGGATCGGTCCTTCGGTGGAGTCTTGGGTGAAGTCCGGGGCGATATCTCCGAGTTGAAGTGACAAGAACGTTCCTTTCGCTTCTTCTAATGAAGTGCTGAAACAAAAAAACCTCACCATCGGCGAGGGTCTTTACACGGGTTTGCGACGAGCGATCGTCGTTACGTGCGAACCCTAGCCGTGGCCCTCCGGAACCCGACAGAAACAGAGACATCTGCGACAGCTAGCGTTCAACACAGAAAGACGGTAGCACGAGCCGCCCTCGCGGTCAACAAGGGAGGCGGCCCCCATTGCTCGGCGGGCAGCGACTCGGCGCCGGACGGCCGCGAACCCATATCGAGGCCCGCTACTTGCGCTGGTGCAAGATAAAGGTGTTGCCTTCAGTGTCGGTGCCGAAGGCCATGTAGCAGACGGGGGTTTCCTCGATCGCGCCGTCGTCGTCAAATATGACATCCGCGGCTCGAAGCTCGGCAATCGACGCCCGTACGTTGTCCACGTTGAACAGCACCCCGCTGCCGGGCCGGTAATGCTCGCCCTTTATGACGCCGAACGCCTCACCGTTCGGTAGCGTCCACTCGCAAAACTCTTCGTACAGAGCACTCGGCTCCGCGCCGATCATGCGTGTATAAAACATGCGTGCCCGAGCGAAATCCTTCGCAGAATAATAGAGCGCGTCGATCCCGTTGATCTTCATCCGTAGCGCCTATGCTTCAAAGAAACCGAAAACCTGCAACGCTTACGCCATTTCGTCGATGACCGGATTGCGAAGTATCCCGACACCCGGTACTTCGATCTCGACGACGTCACCGGGAACGAGATAGACGGGCGGATCGAAGCGCGCGCCGGATCCGGTCGGGGTTCCGGTTGAAATAATGTCACCCGGTATCAGCTCCGTAAACGTGGAAATGTAGCTGATCAAGTAATCAAATGGAAAAGCAAGGCTCGCGGTCGTTTCATCCTGGCGGGTCTCGCCGTTCACCCGCGTCGTTACCCGCAGATCGCCATAACTTTCGAACTCATCCGCCGTCACGATCCACGGCCCGACCGCGCCCGAGCGCGCGAAGTTCTTTCCTTGGGTCACGTTGAACTTGCCGTGCCGCACCCAATCGCGAATCGTCCCTTCATTCAAGCACGTTAGGCCGGCGATATGTTGCAGCGCATCGGCGCGCGCGATGCGCCGTCCGGCCGACCCGATCACGATTGCGATCTCACCTTCGTAGTCGAGTTGCAAGGACTCCGGGGGACGCACGATTGGGGCGCCATGACCAACGAGGGAGGCCGGCGTCCGCATGAAGATGCTCGGGAATTTCGGAGCCTCGGAAGCGTCGCGATATTCTTGGTTGCGGCCCAGATAGTTCACGCCAACGCAAAAGATCTTCTCAGGGGCTGCGATCGGCGGCAGATAGTCGACGTCGTCGAGCCGGTAGTCGTAAGCCGCGCCGAAGCCCGCAGCTATCGATTGCCGGAAATCCGGAGCCGCGATCATCGCCCGCAGCGTCGCGAATTTCCCTTCGAGTCTCCGTCCCAGATCGACGATGCCGCCATCGACAACCGCGCCGAACGATGGACTGCCGCCCGCCGAGAACGACAGCAACTTCATCCGCTAGTGCGCGTCAGCAGTTTGAAAAAGTCCCGAGCGCTCCAAGACCTCGTCGAGTCGCCGTTCGAGTTCCGGCGTCGCCGGGACCATCGGCAACCGGTGTTCGTTCGTTTCCAGTAGGCCGAGCTTTTTCATCATGTACTTAATCGGAATTGGATTCGTATCGAAGAAGACCGCTTTGTTGATCTCGAGCAAACGTTGGTGGAGCATGCGCCCTTCTTGCAAGTCGTTGTTCCAGGTTGCCTCGCACATCCGCGCCAGAATGCGTGGGTGAAGGTTGCCGACCGCATTCATCAAGCCGGCGCCCCCGACGGCAAGCACCGGAAAACTGAGCTCTTCGAGCCCGGCAAAAATTCGAAAGCCGGGCAACGCGCCAAGACACTCCGAGACGAACCCGAGATCGTTGACCGCGTGCTTCATGCCGACGAACGACGGCGATTCGCGTGCCAGTTCGAGCACGGTTTCAAGGGTGACGCTGATCGCCGTGCGGCCGGGAATGTGATAGATCATCCACGGAAGGTCGTGCGAGCGCATCACCTCGAGATAATAACGCACGAGCCCGCGCTGCGGCGGCTTGATGTAGTAGGGCGTCACGATCAAGAGGGCGTCCGCGCCGGCGCGCACGGCGTAGTCCGTCAGTTGTACCGTTTCGGCGAGAGACTGCGACCCCGTGTTGACCACAACGACGATCCGTCCGGCAGCGGCGTTCACTGCCGCGTCGACGATTCGGTTACGCTCCGCGACGGTCAAGGTCGAAGGCTCAGCCGTCGTTCCGTTTACGAGGATACCGTGCGAACCGTTCGCTACCTGAAACTCGACGAGCCGGGCGTACGTTTCATAGTCGACCTCAGCGTCGCGGAACGGCGTGATCAACGGCGGTATCGAACCTTTGAGCCTCGCGGGATCAGCCTTCACGCGTGCGTCCGCCGCAACTTGACGTAATCGTGGAGGTTGTTTTTCCGGTAGCTCAAGTCCGGGTCGATCTCTTGGAGTTCGAGCGAAATCGCGAGCGGGCTCTGCTCGAAGACGGGGGCCAGCCGATCGCAAACGGCCGCGAAGACCGTCTCGGCGGCCTGACGTTTGGTTGCCAGGTCGCGCCCCGTTGCAATTCGCATGACCACGTGCACGAACGCATTGTCCGGATTCGAATCGGCGATCAGGTAGTCACTTCGCTCTGCCACTCTGGTCCGGATGCCGCCTTCGGGAAAAACGCCGGTGCTGAGCGCGGCGGCATGCACGCTTGCAACCAGCGCCGGCAGGTCGGTTCTCGTCCGAACGTTATCCGAACACTCGATGATGATGTGAGGCACACGCCTCCCTTCGCCGCCGCCGCTGCCATCCCCGGACCCTGGGAAGCGTTTTGGCGGCCGTGAGAAGAAGCCTTATTGGCCGGAGATCCAGCCCTTAAGTTGCTAAGAGATGCGTGGTGCTGCTATGGCTTCCACATTCAACGACCCGCTCGCGCCGCCGTCGCCCGCTTGCCCGTTTGCAACGGTGGCCGGCGACACGCCGACGACGGCTTACGATCCGTTCGATGCCGTCTTTCTCCAGGATCCCTACGCGGTATTCTCGCAGCTGCGCGTTGAAGCGCCGGTAGCGTACGCGCCTGCGATCGATATGTGGACCGTCACCGACTACGATGACGTCGAGGCGATTTTTCGTGATCCCGAGACGTTCTCGGCCGCAATCGCCCAGGCGCCGCTCGATCCCATCGCCCCCGCGGCGCAAGCGGTTCTGAGCGAAGGTTTTCGCCCGCTCGCCGTGATGTCGAACCTCGATCCGCCCGAGCATGCGCGCATCAGAGCGCATACCTCGCGCGCGTTTTCTGCCCGGCGCATCTCGAAGATGGAGACCGTGATTCGCGAGCGGGCCTCCGCCATCATCAGCGCGCTCCCGGCGTCGGGTGAAATCGACCTCGTCGCCGAGCTTGCCTTCCCGCTTCCGGCCGTCACGATCTTCAAGATGATCGGCTTTCCGGACGAAGACATGGATCTGCTCAAGTCGTGGTGCGGCAACCGTCTGATCATGACGTGGGGTCGCGCGTCGGCCGAGGACCAGGTGCGCATCGCCCGTCAGATGGTGTCGTATTTCAAATACTGCGAAGAGTTCGTAGGGGTGCGGGTCGAGCACCCGGCCGACGATCTGACGAGCGATCTTCTCGCGACCGGACTCGAAGATGGGACGCTCTCGCACGCGGAGATCGTCTCGATCATCTACGGCCTGAGTTTTGCCGGCCACGAAAACATCACGAACATGATTTCGAACGCCGTGCGTCGCCTGCTCGAGAACCACAGCGCTTGGGACGCACTGGTCGCCGCCCCCGAAGAGCGAATGCCGAACATCATCGAAGAAGCTCTGCGCTTCGACTCTTCGAATATCGCTTGGCGCCGGGTGACGACACGCCCCGTCACCCTGCGCGGGGTTGAAATCCCCGCCGGCGCGCGCATCCTCATCCTGCTTGGTGCCGCCAACCGCGATCCGAAGAAGTTCGCCCATTCAGATGTCTTCGATATCGAACGCAAGGACGCGCGCGCGCATCTCGCCTTCGGTAAGGGCATGCATTACTGTCTGGGTGCAGCGTTGACCCGGCTCGAACTCGGCATCGTTCTGCAGCTTTTGGCGGCTCGCTATCCGAACATGCGGCTCGCTGCGAAGCGCGACTACTCCTACACGGCAAACGTCGTCTTCCGCGGCCCAACATCGTTGCCGGTACAATTGGGCTGAAGCGGCCGCGAGACGGCATCGGTCTCTGCACGCTCAGCAGCGACGATTGGCTGCTTTGGCGTCGACTTCGATTGAACGCGCTCGCCGAAGCGCCGGGCGCGTTCGGCTCCAAGCTCGCAGATTGGCAGGGCCAAGGTGAAGCGCGGTGGCGCGCCCGGCTTTCGACGGTCCCGCTCAATGTGGTCGCCTACTTCGCTGCAATACCGGCGGGTATGGTGAGCGCGACCGCGACGGACCAGGACGGAACGATCGAGCTGATATCGATGTGGGTTGCCCCGTTTGCGCGGGGAAAAGGTGCGAGTGATGCACTGATCGCCGCGGTGATCGATTGGGCTTGAGAAGAACGGGCCGCGCGAGTCGCCTTGGGTGTCGTCGCAAGTAACGAGCACGCGATACAACTCTACCGGCGCCATCGGTTCATCGACCGCGGCGTAGCCGAGTGCGGAGACCGGGCAACCCTTTCTCCGCGGCGGATGGTTCGTGATCTCTGAGCGCCGTCCGTGACCACGTCTTCCGGGCGCAGCCTCGTCGGCCGCAAGCCGACTTTGGACGCATTCAAATCGAGCGAGCCCTTACCGAAGTGACGAGGGCTGCCGTCCGGACGTCACAGGTTCCGGTAGGGCCCGAACCCTTGAAGTCGATTACTACTCCACATGAGCGTTCGAGTCGCCCTCCACCATGCGACACGCTATGACTACGACCGGCCGATCCAACTCGGCCCGCAGGTTATCCGCCTGCGGCCCGCGCCGCACTGCCGTACGCCGATTCTCGACTACCGTCTCGACCTGCAACCGGCGGGACATTTTCTCAACTGGCAGCAGGACCCGCAGTCCAACTGGCTCGCGCGTGTCCTGGTCCCCGAGAAGACCGATCACTTCCATGTGACGGTTGACCTCGTCGCGGAGCTGGCCGTCATCAACCCGTTCGATTTTTTCCTCGAATCATCGGCCGAGCGTTACCCGTTCACCTACGAACCGCAGCTGGCGCTCGAGCTCGCGAGCTACCTTGCCGCCGAACCGCTCGGGCCAGGCTTCGAGACCTACCTCGCGTCGATCGACCGCAGTGAAAAGGCCACGACCCCTTTCATCTTTGAACTCAACGCGGCGCTCCAACGCGACATCGGTTACGTGATCCGCATGGAGCCCGGCGTCCAAACACCCGACGAAACGCTTGAGCTGCGTCTCGGATCGTGTCGTGATTCGGCCTGGCTGCTCGTGCAATTGCTGCGCCGCCTGGGGTTGGCCGCGCGCTTTGCGTCGGGTTATCTCATTCAACTCAAACCCGACGTTGAGTCGCTCGACGGCCCGACCGGCGCATCGGCGGATTTCACCGATCTGCACGCCTGGTGCGAAGTGTACTTGCCGGGAGCCGGTTGGGTCGGCCTCGATCCGACATCGGGTTTGTTTGCCGGCGAAGGCCACATCCCACTCGCCTGCGCCGCGAACCCGACGTCCGCTTCACCGATCTCGGGAACCGCGGATCCATCGGCGGTGACCTTCAACTTCGAAATGTCGGTCGCGCGGATACACGAGCCGCCCCGCGTTACGAAACCCTACAGCGAAAAGCAGTGGAGAGCGATCGACGCTCTCGGAGACCGCGTCGACGACGCCTTACGCCAGGGCGACGTTCGCTTGACGATGGGCGGTGAACCGACCTTCGTTGCCGTCGACGACATGGACGGCGCCGAATGGACGACCGAAGCGGTGGGCGCAACCAAACGCGTCTTCGCGGACGCGTTGATCCGCCGCCTGCGCGATAGGTTTGCGCCCGGCGGATTGCTGCACTACGGCCAAGGAAAATGGTATCCCGGTGAAACGCTGCCGCGCTGGGCCTTTTCGCTCTTTTGGCGCGGCGACGGCGTCCCGCTCTGGCACGATGCGTACCGCATCGCGCGCGAAGACGCGTCGGGCGAGGTCGCGCTGGAAGACGCCGCCACGCTCACGCGCGGCATTGCCAGACGCATCGGCATCGAGGACGAGTACGTCGTGCCGGCCTTCGAAGACCCGCGTGCGTTTCTCGAAAAGGAAGCGGCACTGCCGGAAAACGTTAGCGCGATCGACTCCAAGCTCGACGACCCCGAAGAACGTGCCAGGCTGACGCGTGCGTTTCGGCGCGGCCTCAACACTCCGGCAGCTTTCGTGTTGCCCGTGCAGCGTTGGAACGCCGCCGGCACCGGTGATCGCGAGCGCGCCCATGCCCGCTGGCGCTCGGAAGTTTGGTCGACGCGCGCCGGTCGCGTGCAGCTGGTGCCCGGAGATTCGGCTGCCGGCTTTCGTTTGCCGCTGGGATCGCTGCCGTGGCTCGAGCCGGGCAGCCGCCCCTTTATCGCAGCGCCGGATCCGTTCGCACCCTTGCCGCCGTTGCCCGATGCCTACGAACAGCGCCAAAGAACGCTGCACAACGCCGATAGCACGAGCGAAGGCGGCGCGCGCCAAACACAGGTCGAGCAAGAGATCGCGATCGACGGCACCGTGCGCACCGCGCTTTCCGTCGAACCGCGCGACGGGCGCCTCTGCGTCTTCATGCCGCCGACGGAATCCGCGGCCGACTACTTCGAGTTGATCGGCGCCGTCGAGAACGCGGCGAAAGAAGTAACGACGCCGCTGCACATCGAGGGCTATCCCCCGCCGTACGACCCGCGCATCAACGTCATCAAAGTCACCCCGGATCCGGGCGTGATCGAAGTTAACATCCAGCCGGCGCACGATTGGCGCCAAGCGGTCGCGATCACGACCACGCTCTACGAAGAAGCACGCCTGACGCGCCTCGGCACCGAAAAGTTCATGCTCGACGGCCGCCACACCGGAACCGGTGGCGGCAACCACATCGTGGTCGGCGGGGCGACGCCGGCCGACAGCCCGTTCTTGCGCCGCCCCGACCTGCTCAAGAGCCTCGTCGCTTATTGGCAGAACCATCCGTCGCTCTCGTACTTATTTTCCGGCCTCTTCATCGGTCCGACAAGTCAGGCTCCGCGCATCGACGAAGCGCGCCTCGATTCACTGTACGAACTCGAGATCGCATTCAACGAGGTTCCGCCGCGCGACGCGGGCTACATCTCGCCGTGGCTCGTCGACCGCATCTTCCGTAACCTCTTGGTCGACGTTACCGGTAACACGCACCGCACCGAAATCTGCATCGACAAACTCTATTCGCCCCACGGCCCGGCCGGGCGCCTCGGCCTTGTCGAATTCCGCGCCTTCGAGATGCCGCCGCACGCGGAGATGAGTCTCGCGCAACAGTTGCTGCTGCGCGCGTTGATTGCGAAATTCTGGGAGACACCCTACCGCAGCGGCCTCGTCCGCTGGGGCACGGCACTTCACGACAAGTTCATGCTGCCGCAATTCGTCTGGGCCGATTTCGCCGAAGTGCTCGACGACCTAAACGCATACGGATTCAACTTCGAGCGCGACTGGTTTCGGCCGCACTGGGAATTTCGCTTTCCGTTATACGGCAGCGTGCAGTACGAAGGTGTGAAGTTGGAACTACGAGGCGCGCTCGAACCCTGGCACGTCATGGGGGAAGAAGGCATGCTGGGCGGAACCGTGCGGTATGTTGACGGGTCGGTCGAGCGGCTTGAAGTGAGGATTTCGGGCTTGACGGCCGGGCGCCATCACGTCTTGGTCAACGGCTGCCGCGTGCCCCTGACCGTCACCGCGACCGATGCCGCTATCGGCGGCGTGCGCTATCGCGCCTGGTGCCCGCCGCACGCGCTGCACCCGACGATCGCGCCGGATGCGCCTTTGCTCTGCGAGATCTGGGACGAGCGTCTGAGCCGATCGCTCGGGGGCTGCACCTATCATGTCGCACATCCGGGTGGCCGCAACTACACGACCTTTCCGGTCAATGCGTACGAGGCCGAAGGCCGTCGTCTCGCGCGTTTCGAACCCTTCGGATTCACGCCGGGGACCTTCACGCCGGCCCCGCTTGCGGTGAACCCGGAGTTTCCGCACACACTCGATCTGCGGCGCCGCTGAGTCGTAGCGTCGTGGCCAGCGCAGCACCCCTCTTCGGCGCGGAAGCGCTCGGGCGTTACGACGAGATGTTCGAACGCACGGGTGAGGTGCGTTCGCATTGGAAGACGCTCGTAACTGCGTTCTGGTCGATGGCACCCGACGAATACCAGCGCCGCCTCGAGTCGGCGACGCGTATGGTCAGCGAAAACGGCGTTACCTACAACGTCTACGACGAAGCGTTCGGCCTCGGACGCCAATGGCAACTCGATGTCGCGCCCTTCGTGGTCAGCGCCGGCGATTGGGCGGTGATCGAAGCCGCGGTCGCCCAGCGCGCGCGCCTGGCCGACGCACTCCTGCGCGACATCTACGGCGAGCAACGCTTGCTGCGCAGCGGCGTCGTCCCGGCACAACTCGTGCTCGGCCATCCGCAGTATCTGCGCGCACTCCAGGGCGTGCCGCCGCCGCACGGCGTGCACGTTCACTTGTATTCGGCCGATCTCGCCCGGGCAGCCGATGGGTCGTGGACCGTGCTGGCCAGCCGCGCCGACGCCCCTGCCGGTTTGGGATACGCACTCGAAAACCGCATCGTCGTGAGCCAGACATTCCCGGAGCTCTTTGCGGAACTTGGCGTGCAGCGCTTGGCGACGTTCTTCCGTTGGTTCCGCGAGTCGGTCAGCGCGCTTGCGCGCGGCGCGCCGGGCTACGCCGTGTTGCTGACCCCCGGCCCATACAACGAAGCTTACTTCGAGCATGCGTACCTGGCGCGCTATCTCGGGCTCGAGTTGGTGGAAGGCGACGACCTTGCCGTGCGCGACGGCGTCGTCTATTTGCGAACGCTGGGTGGCCTCGCGCGCGTCTCGGTGATCTTCCGCCGTCTCGATTCGGATTTTGCGGATCCGCTCGAACTGCGGGCGGATTCAGCGCTTGGCGTGCCGGGTCTGCTCGATGCCATTCGTGCGGAAACCGTCGTGGTCGCAAACGCCCTCGGCGGCGGCGTCGTCGAATCACCGGCGCTCGACGCATATCTGCCGAACGCAGCGCGCGCGCTCTTCGGCGAAGAGATGTTGATCGGCGACGTTCCGACGGTTTGGTGCGGAACGGCATGGGGACGCGCCGAGGGCCTGGCTCGCGTTCGGCACGGCATCGTGCGCGATGCCTTCGAAGCGCGCCCGCTGTTTTCGCGCGGTTCATCAGCCCGCTTGGGCAGCGAGCTGAGCGAAGCGGAGATCGAGCGCTTCGCCGACGACGTCGAGCGGCGCGGTGCAACGGCCGTCGTGCAAAACCACGTACCGCTCGGCCTTGCGCCCACCTTCGAACACGGTTCGTTCGGTTCGCGTCCGATGTCGCTGCGCGTTTTCGCAGCCTGGACTCCGAACGGCTACGTCGTGATGCCCGGTGGCCTGGCGCGCATCGCAGCGGACGACACGTTTCGTGCGCTCTCGATGCAATCCGGGGCTGCAAGCAAGGATGTCTGGGCGCTCGCGCCCGGCCCGGTCGATACCTTTAGCCTGCTGCGGCCGCCGCGCGTGCGCATCGAGATTCAGCGCGCCGGCAATGAAGCGCCCAGCCGCGCGATGGACAACTTGTTCTGGCTCGCGCGCTATGCGGAACGCACCGAAAGCACGGTGCGTTTGCTCCGTTCTCTTGTGCTGCGCCTCGCCGGAGATACCGGACTCAACAACGGCACGACGAACGCCGTCGATCTGGCCCGGCGTCTGCTCTTGCCGCTCGCGCTCGTCAGCGAGGAAGCCGTCACGGAGGCGGGCAGCGGCGACGACGTACGGATCTCGGACGAAGTGCAAAAAGCCATCTACGGTAAGGAACGCACCGGGCTGCAGCGGCTGCTCGGCCGAGTAGCTCGCACCGCCTGGTCCGCTCGCGATCGCCTTTCGCTCGACACCTGGCGTGCGATCTACGCGCTTACGGCGGGGGAGGCGCGTTACGAACCGGCCGAAGCATTCGACGGAGCCGGCGCGCGCGCGTATCTCGACATGCTGGTCCGGCGCGCTGCGGCGCTGTCGGGTTTGTCTGCCGAAAACATGACGCGCGGCAACAACTGGCTGTTCTTCGATCTGGGCCGGCGCATCGAGCGGACCTTCTCGGTATGCTGGCTCGCGCGTCACACCTTTGTCGAGCCCGACGACCGCGAGAGCGCCGCGATCCAAGTCGCTCTCGAAATCGCGGACAGCACGATGACGTATTCGTATCGTTACCGCAACGCCTTTCAGGCAGCGCCGGCAATCGATCTCCTGTTGCTCGATGCAAGTAATCCACGCGGGCTCGCATTCCAAGTTGACGCGATCGCACGTCACGCGGCCGATCTTCCGCTCGTTACGGACGTGCAGCGCCGCGGCCGGACGCGGGCGCTGGCCGAAGGGTTGCTGGCGCGGGTCTCGGCGCTTGACCCATATGCGATGAGCGAAATAAACGCCGTCGGCGAACGTTCCGCGCTGATCGAGTTGTTGGATGAAGTGACCGCCGCGGTTACCGGCATCTCGGACGCGATCGGTGACGCGTACCTGCAGCATCTTCCCCGCTTTCGCGCGTGATGAACTACACCGTTCGCCATCGCACGACGTATACGTATCATCAGGCCGTCGTGTACTCTCGTCTGGTCGCCCATCTCGCACTGCGACCGACCCCGCGTCAGCATACGCATGCCTTTGAATTGAGCGTCACGCCGCACCCGGCGCAGCACGTCGAGCGCTCGGATTTCTTCGGGAACCGAACGAATTGGTTCATCGTCGACGAGCCGCACGCGCTGCTGGATATCGTAGCGGAAAGCCGCGTGACGGTCGACGCCATCCCCGAACTCGACCCGCAGAAGGCTCAAGGGTGGGAGACCGTCAGGAAGGCGTGCGAGTTTCCTCCCGATCCACAGGCGCTCGAAGCGGTGCAATACGCGTTCGATTCGCCGCTCGCCGTCGGGAACAACGAGGTGCTCGAATACGCGCGGTCGAGCTTTCGAAATGGGAGATCACTGCTTGAATGCGTGCTCGAACTGAACGGGCGCATTCACGCAGATTTCAAATATGACAAGGACGCGACGGAAACGGGCACGCCGGTCGCGGAAGTCTTCAAACTCCGCGCGGGCGTTTGTCAGGACTTCGCGCACGCCGGCCTTGCGGCCGTTCGGACGATGGGGCTGCCTGCGCGCTACGTGAGCGGGTACTTGTTGACGCACCCGGCGCCGGGACGCGAACGCCTCGTCGGCACCGACGCGAGCCATGCCTGGTTCTCGGTGTGGATTCCGCCCTTCGGCTGGGTCGATTTCGATCCGACCAACGACATGCTTCCGAGCAGCGAGCACATCACCGTTGCGTGGGGCCGCGATTACGGCGACGTCGCGCCCATCCACGGGATCATCACGGGCGGTAGCGAGCACGAAGTCGACGTCGTGGTCGACGTCACGCCGCTCGAAGCCTGCCTAAGCAGCGAAAATGTGGGCGCTCATCTGCGGGCGTTTCCGAAGGATAGCAAACCCCCCTAAATAGGGGTAGCGAACGGGATCAGTCTGCAGCTACGATCCACGTGCGCATCGCAAAGACTTTTTGGGAAGGCAGCTTTCGTGTTTATGAGCGTGGGCAGTTGCGGTCGAGTGGGTTTCATCTTTCTCGTCGCGTGTGTCGCGTGTTTGGTAGCCGGCTGTGGGCCATCGATACATCTCGTCCCGCATATCGCGTCTCCAACCCCGAGCCCAAGCTCTCCGGCACCCACGCCGACGCCGGCACCCACGCCGACGCCGGCACCCACGCCGACACCGGCACCCACGCCGACACCGGCACCCACGCCGACACCGGCACCCACGCCGACACCGACCCCCACGCCGACACCGACGCCCACGCCGACGCCGACGCCTACTCCGACTCCGGCGGCCGGACCGCTCACGCCGTCGGTGACCTCCTTGTCCTTTAGCGCGACGGGACAAATGCAGAGCGTGACCATCACCGATCCCGGCTATGCAGGAAGCTTCCAAACCAGCGGATGCAGCGGGGTCGCGACCGCGACGGTCGCCTCATCGACCGTGACGGTCACCTCGGCAGCCGCCGGGTCTTGCACACTGACCATTTCCGACACTCTCGGACACTCGGCGAACGTCTCCGTCGGCGTGACCGTCCTCAACGTGCCGGTCCAATAATGATGAAAAGGATGTCTGTGATGCGGCGTGCACTCGCGCTAGTCTCCTTCTCAGCGCTCACGGCGTGCGGCGGAAGCGGCTCACATGCACTTCCGGCAACGTCGAGTGCGATGCCGCCGGTAACCCCAGGCGCCCCCGCGACCTCCGCCCGGTTCACCATCATCGTCCCGCCGAAGAGCGCAACAGCGGCTAACGCGCGCACGCCCAAATACATCTCCAGCTCCACGCAGTCGATCGTCATCACCCTCGAGACCGTCAACGGCACGGCGTTTACCGGGAGCCCGGCATCGACGGCAACCAATCTCACAACGAGCAATCCGGCTTGCAGCAGTTCGAGCGGAACGCTGACGTGTACCGCGTCCGCGCCGGCAATTCCGGGCGCGGATTCTTACAGCGTCGTTACCTATGATGCGCAGCAGAGCAGCAGCTCACCGGCCTCACCGGCGGGAAATATCCTCTCGGAAGCGACCTTACCGATCACCATCGTTGCAAATCAGGTCAATATGCCCGCCACGCCGCTCGTCTTGAACGGAGTGCCGGCCTCGATCGCGGTGACCTCGACGGATCCGCACGTCTTGGGAACGCAGGCGGCAGGCTATTCCCTCGTCGGCAATCGCCCCTACACGATCACGCTTGCAGCACTCGACGCCGATAACAACACGATCATCGGGCCCGGAGCGCCCACGTTCACCGTCACCAGCGGCAGCAGCGCAATCACCGTTTCTCCCGCGAGCGCTAACACCGCTACCGTTCAGGTCAAGAGCTTCAGCGCAACGCCGGTGATGCTCACGGTGACACCCTCACTAGGCAGCGCCATAAACGTCGCGTTCGCCACCGTCCAAGAAATTTGGGTCTCAGATCTCGGAACCGATAGCGTCACCGGATACGCTGCCGGCACAAACGTGGCGATCAGCGCAGACACGCTCGGCACGAGCGTCAATGTCACCGATCCACAGGGAATTGCGTTCGATAAGAGTGGGAATCTCTGGGTGTCGAACGGTAGCAACATCACCGAGTATGCTGCCGGGAACCTTGCGCAGATCACCGCCAATACGATCAACGCCACCGGCACCGCAAATTCGCCCATCTCAGATGCCGTCGGCCTTGCGTTCGATACTAGCGGAAATCTTTGGGTAGCCAATCTGAGCAGCAATTCGGTAACGGAGTTCGCAGCGGGAACCAATACGCAGATTACCGCCAACACGATCTCCACAAACGGTCAATTTCCGCTCGCTGAACCAAGCGACGTCGCGTTTGATGCAGCCGGCAATATCTTGGTCACGAGCGACTTCGATAGTGCGGTCTCGGAGTATGTCCCCGGAACCAGCACCCCGATTACCGGCGACACGATCACCGCCGGCATCGACGGTCCCTTCTCGCTCGCGTTCGACAAGAGCGCGAACCTCTGGGTCGTGAACACTGCGGCGAGCACCGTAACGGAGTACGCCGCGGGGACCCACACCCAGGTCACGAGCAATACGATCACCGCTGGTCTCAACGTACCCCGCGCTGTTGCTTTCGACGCGAATGGAAACCTCTGGGTTACAAATCAGGACGTCGCCACGGTGACGGAGTACGCGGCGGGCACGAATACGCAAATTACCGCCAACACGATCACCGCAGGTCTATCGTCGCCGTTTGGACTTGCCATCACGCCGTAAGGAATGGCGCGCGAGCCGGACACGGCCGTTCAGCCGAACGTGGGCTCGTCGCGCGGGCCCGAAGGCAAATTCCGCGTGTGCGAAGCTGCACGCTCGGCCAAAACGCGAGGCTCGCGGACACGCGATTCGTGACCTGACGCACGAAATGGAACCGGTTCGGCGACTTCAACCGCCGTGAGTGTGTCCTCGCGCTCTGGGTGGGGGCGCCTCAGTCGCCGATACCCCTAGTAATCGCATTGCTTGTGTCGTGGAGCTTTCTTTGCGGACAAGAACACGATTGCGGAGGTAATAGGTGCTCGCAGACGTTCTGCGCGCACCAGGGGATTTAGATGGTAGACTACGAGTCAAAAAAGGAAATCGTCTACCAAAGCGAGCGTACGGTTATATTCCGTTCGCGTCTTTCTAGTGTCCGCAGCGTGATGTGCAAAAAGCCGCTGGGTCCGGACTCGGTCCATCGCGTTCGTCACGAAGCCGGCATCCTCGAGCGCCTGAGCGCCATCGAAGGGATCTCGCGGCTCGCTGCGCGCAGCGAGGAGACGGGCCTGATCATCCTCGAGGACACCGCCGGCGTTTCGGTTGCCGACATCTTGCGTTCCGGCCGCATGGAAACAGGCGCCGTCGTCGATTTGGCGCTCGCGATTGCGCGGATCGTGGCGGCGATGCACCGGGCCGGCGTCCTGCACCGCGATCTCAACCCTTCCAACATTTTGCTTGCCGGGTCGCGGCGCAAGCCGGAACTGATCGATTTCGATCTTGCCACCACGTTTGCCGAACAGAAGCCGGGCTTCGCGCACGATCGCCAGATCGTCGGGACGCTTGCGTATATCGCGCCCGAACAGACGGGTCGTACGGGGCGCGGCGTCGACCAGCGCGCCGACTTGTACGCGCTCGGCGTCACGTTCTATGAGTTCGCGACCGGGCAGCTGCCGTTCAAGACCGCCGATCCGCTTCAGCTGCTGCACGATCACCTCGCGCACGTTCCCACGCCTCCGACCGACATCGATTCGCGCATTCCGCTGGGACTCGCCGACATCATCATGCGGCTGCTCGAGAAGGAGCCGGACCGGCGCTATCAGAGCGCAGAGGGCCTTGCCTACGACCTGTCGTGCTTAAAAGACGCACTCGCACGCGGCGAGTCGACGCTCGCGCGTTTGGGCGAGCGCGATTTTCCGCTTCAATTCACCTCGCCCTCGCGACTGGTCGGCCGTGACAGCGAGATCGAAGCTCTGCAGGCGGCGTTCGACAACGCACAGCGCGGCGAAGGCCGCGGGATCCTCATCTCAGGCGCGCCGGGCGTCGGCAAGACCGCCCTGATCAACGAACTGCGCCCCATGGTGACGGCCAAGCGCGGATGGTACATCGCGGGCAAATTCGATCAGTACCGGCAAGACGCAGGCTCGGGCGCACTGCTACAAGCTTTGCGGGGCCTGGGTCATCTGCTGCTCGCCGAGCCCGAAGCGAAGATCGCAGCGCAACGCTTGGAGATCCTACGCGCGCTCGGTCCGAACGCCGGTCTGATCACGGCGCTATTGCCCGAGTTTGCCATCTTGCTTGGAGAAGTTCCCGAAACTCCGGCGAGCGACCCGACGGAAAGCGAAGTGCGCTTGCGCTTCGCGATCGTCGAACTGCTGCGCGCCGTAGCCTCGCCCGCACGCCCGATCGTTATGGTGCTCGACGATTTGCAATGGGCAAACGCCATGTCCATCCGCTTTTTTGCGTCGGTATTGAGCGACGAGAACATGCGCGGTCTGCTGTTGGTCGGCGCATACCGCGACAACGATCTCGAACTCACGCATCCGCTGCCCGGCATGCTCGAGCGCTGGAAAGAACTCCACATTGCTCCGCCGAGCATCGCGCTCAAAGACTTACCTCCGGCCGCCCTGGCTACGCTGCTCGAGGAAATGTTGCGGCTGCCGCCGTCCGAGGCCGTCAAGCTCGGGCAAGCGATTGCCGCCCGCACGAACGGCAATCCGTACGATACGGTCGAATTGGTCAATGCGCTGCGCCGTGACGGAGCCCTCGTCGTTGACGACCACGGCTGGCGCTGGGACGACGCGGTGATTCGAACCTATGTCGGGAGCGGCGACGTCGTACACGTCCTCGCCATGCGAATCGCAAAGCTGCCGCAGAACTCGCGCGACCTGCTGCAAATAATGGCGTGTCTCGGCGGCGAGGTGGCGATTGCGCTCGTCGAAGCTGCCAGCGGTCTGCCGTCGTCTGTAATCGAGCAGGGGCTGATTCCGGCGCTCGAGGATGGTCTGCTCGTTCTCGAAGGCGCAAGTGAGCGCGGCGATTTCGATCGCAGCGGCGACGTCCGCTTCCGGCACGACCGGGTCCGCCAAGCTGCATATGGTACGCTCGACGACCAGAGTCGTAGCGACCTGCACTTCGCAATTGCTCAGCGGCTTGCCGAGCACCCGGACTTCCGTCCCGAGGCCGCCGAGCAGTATCTCGCCGCAATCTCGCTTGTGACGGGTCCCGCCGATCGCGTTCGCGTCGCGGCTCTCTTCGCCGACGCAGCCGCCCGGGCTCGGCTTGCCACCAGTTACGAAGCGGCCGAACGTTTTCTAGCAGCCGCTATCTGCTTGCTCGACGCGCCTGATGTTGCGGCCGATCGACACCTGATCGTGCAACTCGAAACGGCATGGCATGCCGCGCTCTATTGCCTCGCGCGTTACGAACAGGCCGACGACGCCTTCGCTGCAATTCAAAGCAAATGCTCGGATCCGCGCGAACTTGCCGAGGCGACGGGCAATCAGATCAGCAGCCTCACGAATCGCGGCCGCTCGCAGGACGCCCTGAACCTCGGGCTCCATTTGTTGTCGGGCCTGGGCCTGCATCCACCGAGTATCGATGGGAACGTCTTCGATCGCGAGGCCGCTATCGACGCGTTCTACGAGTGGCTGCCGACGGCCAACGTCGAAGACGATTGCGCACGCCCCGAAATGAGCGATCCGACGATGGTCGTCGCGTCCAGGCTGATCGCGCGTCTCATGCCGGCTGCCTTCAACGCCGACCCGGTGACGATGCACTGGCTCATATTAGACAGCAGACGCCTTTGGGCCGAATACGGTCCCTGCCGTTCGCTCCTGACTTCATTTGGGCGCATTGCCTTCGTCGCGGTCGGCATGCGCGACGACTACCAGACCGCTTACAAGATTCAGAACTACGCTCTCACCGTCGGCGAAGCACGGCGCTGGGAGCCGGAAACGTCATTACTCCGTGGCAGCTTCGCACTCTTTGGCCGGCATTGGTCCGAGCCGCTCGAGAGCTGTCTCGCGCAAGTGCACCAAGCCCGCGAGGGATTGCTGCGCGGCGGTGAATTGCAATACGCTGCCATCACCTATATCACTGCCTGCACGGTCTTGCGCGAATGCGCGCCGACGCTCGAAGCGTGCGGCGCCGAAACCGCAGCCGGCCTTGCCTTTATGGCCCAGACCGGCAACGTGCAGAACGCCTTGACGCTGGCTGCCTACCGCCAATTCGTGCGCTCGCTGCAAGGCGAAACCAGAGCCGGCACATTCAGCGATGACTCGTTCGACGAAGTCGACCATCTCGAACGGCTTGCCAAGAACCCGACGCCGGTCGTGTCGTTCCTCGTCCTTCGCGCGCTGACCGCCGCCATCTTGGGCGATTCCGAGCAACTGGCAACCGACATCTCAGTGGCGCTGCCCATGGAGCGTTACATCGTCGGAACGGCGGTTGTGGCCTTGGCGCACACGCTGTCCGCCCTTGCCCAGGCGCAAAGCCTTCGCAACGCGCCGCTCGACCAACAGGCAGCCATCTTAAGAAAGCTCGATCTCTCGCACGACTGGCTCGTCGCCCGGGCGAAGGACGCTCCCGCCAATTTCTCGCACCTGGTCCGCTTCATCGAAGCGGAACGGGCTTGGGCTCTTGGTGATTCCTGGCGCGCGCTCACGGCGTTCGACAGCGCGCTCCTCGAAGTTGATTCGCGTCAACGTCCGTGGCACCGCGCTTTGATGACCGAACGCGCCGGCTTGTTCCATCTGGAGAACGGCTTCGAGCGGACCGGACAGCGGATGCTCAGCGAAGCACAGCGCCGGTACCGGGCCTGGGGTGCTTCGGCAAAGGTCGAACGGATGACGCAGCAGCATGCGTTTCTGCAATCCAACGTCGGTGCGCGCGACATCAAGCGCAGCAGGAGCAGCGCCAGCGGCCTCTCGTCAGGTGCGATCGATCTGGTCGGGATCCTCGGCGTTTCGCAAGCACTCAGCTCGGAAACGAGCCTCGATCGCCTGCGCTCGCGCGTCGCCGATTTGGTCGGCGCAATGACCGGCGCAACCAGTGTGTCCATCGTCTTGCATCAAGCAGCGGCGGATACGTTTGCGCTGCTGCCACCGGTCGGTGAGATCGGGAACGCGCTACCGATTCCGGTCGAAGAGGCCGCCGAGCGCGGACTCTTGGCCCTCTCGGCGTTTCGCTACGTGCAGCGCAATCAGGAACCCCTGCTCGTTGAAGATGCGACGCGCGACGACCGGTTCGCGCGCGATCCGTATTTCGCCGGAGCCGAATTCTGTTCGTTGCTGGTCGTACCGATCCTTAGTCAGGGAACGCTGCGCGCGGTCCTTCTGCTGGAGAATCGCTTGAGCCGTGGCGCATTCACGACCGATCGGCTCGACGCCGTTCAGTTGATCGGCGGTCAACTTGCCGTCTCGCTCGACAACGCGCTTCTCTATGCGTCGCTCGAGCAGAAGGTCAACGAACGCACCGAAGCCTTGGCCGAGACCAATCGCCAGCTCGAAGTCCTGAGCGTCACGGATCCCCTGACGGGGCTTGCGAACCGGCGCCGCCTAACGGGCGTGCTCGAAGCGGAATGGCAGCGGGCGCAACGCAACGGCAGCTCGATCGCGGTCGCGATGATCGACATCGATAATTTCAAGCTGTACAACGACAGCTACGGGCATCAAACCGGCGACGCGTGCTTGCAACGCGTGGCAAATACGCTCAACGACAGCAGCCGGCGCGCGACCGATCTGGTCGCTCGTTACGGCGGCGAAGAATTTGCGATCGTCCTGCCGGGCGCCACGATAGCAATCGCCATGGAGATGGCGGAGCGCGCCCGCGCTGCGATAGCCGGGCTCGAAGAACCGCATGCGAAGTCGTCGTCCGGAATCGTCACGGTTAGCATCGGTGTCGCGGCCTGCGTGCCGAGCAGTACCGCCCTCGCGCCCGAACTCGTCAGCCTAGCCGACGAAGCGCTCTATCAGGCAAAACGCCGCGGCCGCAATCTCGTTATTCCCGCGACCGATCTGGTACACCAGAGCGAACTCGTCAAGGCTCGCACGGCCTAGATTCAACCGAACCAGGCGCGGCAAACGTTCTGATAGCGGCTTGTGCGGCTCTGAAGTATCCGGTAGGCTCCTTGCAACGTGATCGATGAAGCTGCCGGTTTCGATGCGACCTACGCGGCAATTGCGCACAGCTCGGTCTATCGCGCTGCCGCGCACGAGCTTACCAAGCCGCTTCCGACATGGGTCGTGCCGCGTAGCTCGGTGACTGCCGAGGATGCCTACCGGTTTGTGGCGATACCAATGGACGCGGGCGAAACGATTCTCGACCTCGGGTGCGGACTCGGCGGCCCGGGGATGTGGATTGCGCACTGCCAGGGTGCAAGGCTCATTGGTATCGATCGTTCCCCGGCAGGAATCACGGCCGCTCGCGAGCTAGCGGCCACCCTCCGATTACCGTCGCCGAGCGAATTCAGGGTCGCATCCGGCGAAGCCACCGGACTTCCCGGCGCGAGCGTAGCCCAGGCGATAAGCATCAACGCGATCATGTTCATACCGGCGGCTGCCGTCGCGCTCGAGATGGCGCGCGTGCTTCGTCCGCGAGGTTTCTTTGCATTTATCGCTACGGAGTGGTCGTGCGATGAAGATCCACCGCTGACGACGATCGAACGCGACTATCAGCCGATTCTCGAAGCGGCCGGCTTCCGTGTTCATGACCGCATGCAGCTTGATGCGCAGCGCGGACTCCCACTTTTTCGCGCACTATTGGACCGGGAGGACGCGCTGGTCGCCGAAGTCGGGGAAGCAGCGCAAGCGCTCCTCGCTGAAGCGCGCGCCGAGATCGCGGCAGCAACCCAGCCTCCGCGTACTCGCCACGTCTTCTATATTGCCCGCCGCCCATAACGGTTGATCGTGGGAATAACTGCTTGCATCGTGGCATTCAAGAGCTCTGCCTAGCTTTCTACCGGTTTCGCCGGTTCGCACGCTTGGAGAAACCTTGCTCGAACAAAAGACGGTGCTTGGACGCCCGGTCGTCATGGGGCGCAGCGCCGCCGCGAGCACGGGTCATTGGCTCTCCTCGGAGGCGGCGCTCGCCGTTATGCGTGAGGGCGGTAACGCGGTCGACGGTGCCGTCGCGGCGCTCGCGGTGCTCGCGGTCGTGAAGCCCGACGCCTGTGCTCTCGGCAGCGACCTATTCCTACAGATTTTCGACGCGGCTAGCGGCACGGTGATCGCACTCAACGCAAGCGGCCCGGCGCCGGCGCTAGCGACCATTGAAGCGTTCGACGGCGAGGTTCCCGTTCGAGGCCCGCGCGCGGTCGCCGTTCCGGGAGCGGTCGGCGGCTGGGAGGCAGCGCTAACCCGGTTCGGCTCGCTCGGACTCAAGAGGGTTCTCGCACCGGCGATCGCCCTCGCTCGCGGCGGCTTTCCGATCGGCTTGCATCTGGCGGGCGCGCTCGCGGGCGGCTACGAAGTCTTGCGCGCGGATGCGGCGCTGACGGGGACGTTTCTGCACGGCAACCGTCTCCCCGGCTACGGCGAATTGATTCGCCAACCCGATCTCGCGGATACCCTCGTGATGATTTCCGAAGATGGCGCGAGGGCGTTTTACGCGGGCGCGTTTGCCCGGGCAGCCGATGCGGACATGAAGGCGCGGGGCGGGCTCTTGCGCTTTGAGGATTTGGCGTCTTACGAACCGCAATGGCGCCCGTCACTACGCGTGCGCTACCGTGGCCACGACGTCTTCGAGCAGCCGCTGATTTCGCAAGGCGTGATCGTGCTCGAAGCGGCGAAGATCCTCGAAGGCTTTCCACTCGAACGCTATGGAGACGAGGGCCCCGACTTCGCACACTTGCATGCCGAGGCGGTGAAGCTGGCGGTTATCGATCGGCAGCGCTATCTCGGAGACCCGGCCTTCGTGGATGCTCCGATAGAACAGCTTCTCGACGACGCCTTCATCGAACAGCGGCGCGGCGCCATCGACCTGCGACGTGCCAATCCAAACCCTCCGGCGGGAGCATTCGGGAAGGGTCCGGCCCACACGTCCTATGGCTGTACCGTTGACGGGCAAGGCAACGGCGTCTCGTTCATTCAGAGCATCTTTGAGGTGTGGGGCTCCGGCTATATGGTGCCGGGCACCGGGACGCTCTTGAATAACCGCCTGGTCGGTTTCTCGCTCGACCCGCGCGACCCCAACGCTCTTGCACCCGGAAAGCGCACGATGCACACGCTAAACACCGTCGTCGTGTGCAAAGATGGAAGACTGCGCTGGCTCTTCGGAACCCCGGGTGCGCACGCGCAGGTGCAGGCCAACACACAACTGCTCACACGTTTGATCGATTTCGGCAAAAATCCGCAAGCGGCCGTTGAGGCACCGCGCGTCTTTTGGCGGCGCGGCGCAACGCTCGACGTCGAGTCGCGTTTCGGAGCCGCGACGCTCGACGAATTGCGGCGGCGGGGACACGATGTCGTCGATCTCGGGCCATGGCATTCGGATACCGGAGGGATGGAGATCATTCATATCAACGATTATGGCGTTCGCGAAGCTGGAGCAGACCCGCGTCGTGAGGGTTACGCCCTCGCGTACTGAGCGCTCGCGGAACGACGATTGATTTTCCGCTCGCTCGGCGGCTTCAACTACCGGATGTGGGCCGCCGGTGCAATCGTTTCAAACGTGGGAACCTGGATGCAACGCACCGCCCAAGACTGGCTTGTGCTGACCGGGCTCACCCACCACAATGCGACCGCCGTCGGCGTGGTGATGGGACTGCAGTACGGACCGCAAGTCCTGTTGCTGCCCGTGACGGGCTTTGCGGCCGATCATCTCGAGCGGCGAAACATTCTGCGGGCCACGCAGGCTTCGATGGGAGCGCTCGCCCTTGGTCTCGGCCTCCTCACCGTCACCGCGCGCGTTCAGTTGTGGGAAGTGTACGTGTTTGCGTTCCTGCTGGGATGCGTGACCGCGTTTGACGCGCCGGCACGCCAGACATTCGTCTCGGAGTTGGTGGGCGAAGCTCATCTGTCGAACGCAGTCGCGCTGAATTCCACCTCGTTCAACGCCGCGCGCATGATCGGTCCGGCCATCGCCGGTCTCTTGATCGCCGCGGTCGGTACGGGTTGGGTATTTCTGATCAACGCGGCCTCGTTTGCTGCCGTCCTGTGCTCCCTCAGCCTCCTACGCGTCGACAAACTTCATCTGACGAGCAGAGCAGAGCGAACTCGGGCGAGCCTCGCCGAAGGGTTCCGCTACATCGGGAAACGACCGGACATCCGAGCGGTCTTGTTGATGTTTTTCTTGATCGGCACGTTTGGATTCAACTTCCCGATCTTTATTTCGACGATGGCCGTCACCGTTTTTCACGCCGGAGCTCGGCAGTACGGACTCTTGACGTCGTTCATGGCGATCGGATCGGTCACGGGCGCTCTCCTGGCCGCCGGAAGAGCGAAACCGCGGATCTCCGTCTTGCTCGCAGGCGCCGCACTCTTCGGCTTCGGATTATCGCTCGCCGCGCTGATGCCCAACTACGTGCTGTTCGCGATCGCGCTCATCGTGGTCGGAGCGTCGGCGCAGACTTTTACGACCACGGCCAACAGCGCGGTGCAACTATCGGCCGAACCCGTCATGCGCGGCCGCGTCATGGCGATTCTGCTCGCCATTGCCCTTGGCGGCACACCGATCGGCGCGCCGCTTGTCGGCTGGGTGGCCGACACGTTCGGACCGCGCTGGGCGCTAGGCGTCGGTGCTGCCGCGGGCTTCGCCGCTGCGCTCGTCGCGCTCGCCTATCTCGCAAAGTATCGCCGGCTTCGCGTGCACATCGATGACGGACGCCTCCGTTTCACCGTTGACGAAGGCGTACGGGCTTCCGTCGAGGCGAAGATCTGAACCGCGTTCACCGGATGAACCTTCCCGCGTAGCATTCGACTGGTTTGTTGGCGCTGGGGGTTGCGCGCGTTAGTTGCGAACGGTCGAGCATGCCACCGAGCAAATCAGCGATGAACGCTCGAACGCGACAGTGTGTCGTGGTTGCTTAGGAGGCGCGGGATGGCCGCGTCGAGAGCGGCCGTTGGAAATGCGCTTGGCGAACCCGGGGAACGGGCCTCCGCTAAAGTCGCACCGGCACTGGAAAGGAAGAGCGCCGCAATAGCCGCAGCGGCCATGAATTTTTGCGCGGGTACGGTACACGAACCACGTGAGAATGTTTCCCTTTCAGCCGCATGCTGTGGTGGGCACCACGACGTTCGCGGGCGAGAGGCTGGTAGCGTCGCAATCGACGACGGCCGATACGGCCGAGACGTTGGCAGCGCCGAACCCGTGCTGCCGCGCTTGGACGAAGAGATCGTGAACGCTGCGCAAGATCGAAGGTTCGAGACCACCCGCGCGCGCCGTTTCAAGCGCGTACGCAAGGTCCTTTTCTACAAGTTCGATCGGGAAAAGCGGTGAAACATCGTTGGCGAGCATCAGCGCACCCGCGCCCTTGGCTGCCGGGCTCATGGTCGGGAAGCCGGATACGATTTCGAAGGTGCGCTCCGGTTCGATCCCGTGCCGCTTCGAAATCGCGAGCAGCTCCGCCAGCGCCGCAACCTGCGTGGCGAAGAAGGCGTTGACCGCGAGCTTCAGTGCCGTGGCAGTTCCGGCCGGACCCGTATGATGGATCGTTGCGCACGAGACGGCAAGAACGTCGCGAACGATCGCGAGCGTCTCCACGTCACCGCCGGCGAGCGCGATCAGCGCCCTCGCTTCCGCCTGCGGCCGCGAGCCAACGACCGGGACGTCGAGGAACCCGGCGCCGGCTGCGCACGTGACTGGCCAGCCGCACGACCCAGCCGGTCCCAAGTGTGCTCGACTCGATCGCAACGGCATGCGGCCCGATGGCGCGCAGCGCACCCCACTCACCGAGCCAAACATTTTCGGAGGCAGCATCGTCGCGTACGAGCGCAATGATGACGCCCGCGCCGTCCGCTGCATCGCACGGCCGCAATCCGAGGCGCGCGCCGCGTGCGACCAGCGGCCGAGCGCGCTCGAAGCTCCGGTTGAAAACGGTAACGTCGTAGCCCTCAGCCAGGAGGTTCGACGCAATGCGCGCACCCATTGCGCCCGTCCCAAGAATCGCGACGCGCTGCCGGTCGAGCACGGCTAGGCTGCCGTGGCAAGAGCGCGAGCACGATCGAGCGCGCCCTCGATGTTGAGCGCGAAAGCCTCCGGCGCGCCGGTAGTCGCCTCGACCGTAACATTTTCGACGACGGCGACTCCGAGGAAGCCGAACAGAAATCGCAGGTACGGTGTTACATAGTCGGCCGCGGCGATTTTGCCGGTATATCCCCCGGCGCCAAAGGCGGAGGTAATGATGGCACGTCTTGCGGGGACGAGTCCGCTAAACGAGGAGCCGTCGTACGCAAACGTTTTATTGACGCGTACGACGTGATCGATATATGCCTTGAGGGCCGAGGGGATCGTGAAGTTGTACATCGGAGTGCTGACGAGAATCTCGCTCGCGCCAAGCAATTCTTCGATCAGGTAATCGGAGACCTTAAGGGCCCGGCGAAGCTTGTCATCGAGTTGCTCCGGCGCAACGGAAAAGCCGGCAATCGTCTCCGGCGCGATGTGGGCGACGGGGCTGGCGGCGAGGTCTCGTCGCACGATCTGTCCAGCCGGGCGGCCGGCCAGCCACGAGCGCTCGAATGCGTCGGCAAGGCTGCGCGAATGCGAGCCTTCCCGGCGCGAGCTCGCGTCGATTCGAAGAAGAATGTCCGGCATGTGGCTCCCCGTGACTTGAGTGGCAGACTAAAGGTTAGCACCGGCACTCCGACTCACGAAAGGTGCTATTTACCCCGATATTCATGCTATAATTACATGAATGGATGTGCGCCATTTGCGGCTCTTCATTGATGTCGTGCGATTTGGGAGCTTTGCGGAAGCGGCTCGGCGCAGTGACATGGATCCCTCACAGGTTTCGCGCATCGTTGCCGGACTTGAAGATGAGCTCGAGATCCGGCTGTTTCAGCGCACGACGCGGCGCCTCGCCCCAACCGAAGCTGGACGAATCTACTACGAACGTGTTGAGCCGCTGCTTGATGAACTCGAGCGCGCCGGTTCGGCCGCAACCGAAGTTGGCGAACTTCCGAAAGGCGTGATCCGCGTCTTGTCGCCCGTTAGTTACGGGCTGCTCAAGGTGGCGCCGATGCTGCCCGAGTTCGCGCTGCGATATCCGGACCTCACCTTCGACCTCATCCTCAGCGACGCGCCGCTCGACCTCGTCTCCGAACGAATCGACGTCGCGCTGCGCCTTGCTCCAATCAGCGACTCGGGTCTCGTCGCTGAACGGCTCGCTCCTTTGCACGCTGCGGTCTGCGCGAGTCCCGCCTACCTTCGCGACCGGTCGCTACCGGTGTCGCCGCACGAATTGACGGCGCATAACTGTCTCGTGCTCGATCATTTGCCGGCGTTCGATTCAACTTGGCGATTTCGCGCGCCCGATGGAAGCACGCAGGCAATCGCGGTCAGGGGCACCTTGCGCAGCTCCAACGCAATCGCGCTCAAGGAATGCGCGCTTGCGGGTATGGGCATCGTGCTGCAAGCTCGTTGGATTGTCGGAGACGAGTTGCACGACGGGCGGTTAATCGATCTCTTCCCGGAATACGAGGTCTCCGCTCAAACGATTGCGTCACCGGGCGTCTGGATTTTGCGGCCGTCCCGCACTTACGTACCGCTGAAGGTGCGGCTTTTCATCGACGCCTTGCGGTCCCACGCCGGGGCCTGATCCGGCTGCCTATCAAGCTCCCAAGGCGTGGACGAGGTAACCGCGCAGGCGCGGATCTCGCCGGAACGCAGCGAGGCGCGGATCCAAGGCGAGCAGCCGGCCCTCACCGTGCAAGGTGCGCGCCATGTTTTGCAAGCTCACCGCGGCCGCGGCTCGATCGCCGAGCATGAATTGGATGAGGGCGACGTTCATCCAGAAGCTCGCGGTGTTGCCCGGGTCGCGGCGTAACACGTTGCGGAGCAGTCGCGCACCCTCGACGTTTTCGCCGCGCTCGACCTCGATGTACGCGGTCAGAATATCCGAGTGCCTGGGAGAATAGCGGGCTAGCGTTCTGAAGGTGTGTAACGCGTCGACGAAATGATGCCGGCGATCCTGCGCAAGGCCGAGCGTTCCCAAAGCATCGACCGGGTCCGAGGTGCGGAAGGCGATCGCTCGCGACGCGTACATCGCCGCCCCGTCGGCGTCGCCGAGCAAGTAGGAGACGTCCGCGAGCGAGGAGTTGGCAACCGCGCTCGACGGATCGAGATCGACCGCGCGCTGGTATTGCTCGAGAGCACCGCGCGCATCACCGAGCATCAGCAGGTAATGTCCGAACCAAAGGTGCGCCGTGGCGTAACCCGGACGCAGGGCGACCGCTGTTGCAAATGCCGCGCGAGCCGACCGGTCCTCGCGCATGCGCCCGTCTTTCGGTTCGAGCAGATCGACTTCGAATAAGGCGGAGCCGAGAGACGCTTCAGCTTCACCGCAATTCGGGTCGAGATGAAGCGCCGTTTCCGCAGATGCACGAGCCGCCCGCGCTTCTTCGAGCGCTCGTGCGCCGGAGAGTTCGTCCGCGGCGAGGATCGTGTGCGAGTCGGCCAGGCCGGCGTAGCCGAGCGCCGCGGTCGCGCTCGAGCGTGACGCGCTGACGAGCATGAATTCGCGTTCGGCCCTCAACGTGCCGTCGTAGGTCCGCAGCGAGAGGAAATACCGGCCGAGATTGTAGGCGCGCAGGGGTGCCGGACCCCAGATCGGCGTGGGTGCGCTGCGCGGGCGCTCTCGCGTTGCAAAGCCGGAGGGCGCCAGCATCACGAAGCTGGAGGGCTCCAGGATCAGGAACCCCGCCAGAGCCAAGCACGCGATCGTAGCCGACGCGGTCAAACCGGCAATCAGCCGGTGGTGGCGCGACGGCAGCCGGGGCGCGGGCGCCGCGGGCACTTCCGCTGCCGCACCGTGCGGGACGGTTCGTACCTCGACGGTGAGACGATAGCCGCGGCGGGGGAGCACCTCGATCGATCCGCTGCCGAAATAGGGCGCCAGCAATTTACGCACGAGGTACATTTTTTGCCACAGCACCGAATCGTCGGCGACGGCGCCCGGCCAGACGCGCTCCCGAAGCGTCTCTTTCGAGACAAATGTCCCCGCGTGGTCACAGAGCACGGCCAGCAGTTCGACGACCTTGGGCGCAACGGGCAGCGCGCGACCAGCTTCCAGCACCACGAGGCGCTCCGCATCGACCACAAGTGGTCCGAGGGAGTACTGCATCTCGTGAGGCTTTCGTGAATCCACGCTAGTCTACTCTCTGCCGCCCGTGAGGGTTTCGTGAATGCGCGCGAACCTACTTTCTACGACCCTGAGGGTTTCGTGAATACGGGTTCGGCGACTTTCTGGGATGCTTGCGAGAAGTGATGCAGCCAAAGGGGTATCCCAATCGCCAACAAGGCGGCCGTTTGGCCGGCTCGAGCGAACGGACGGCCGCGCGCGTAGCCGTTATCGACGACGACCGGCACGTTCAACAGACGCTTTCGCTCCATCTCAAACGCCGTGGCTACGAAGTCGCCGATGCCGCTGACGGCCTCGCCGGTTTACGTCTGGTCCGGACCCTGCAGCCCGACATCGTTATCCTCGACGTGCTGATTCCAAAGCTGAACGGTCTCGAGCTGCTGCCGCATCTGCGGCGACTGACGCAAGCCCCGATCATTCTGCTGAGCGCAAAGGACGATGTCGAAATGCGCATCGCCGCATTCGGCGCCGGAGCGGACGATTACGTTCCCAAACCATTCGACGTCGGCGAGCTGCTGGCGCGCGTCGCGACACGATTGCGCCGAACCGCCCTCGACCAGGCGGAAGTCCTTTCAGGCGGCGATATCGAGGTCGACCTGCGACGGCAAACGGTCCGCCGCGGCGGCCGGGTGATTCCGGTATCGACGCTCGAGTACAAACTTCTGGTGGCGTTCCTGCGAAACAAGAATCAGATTCTCTCTCGCGACCAACTGCTCGATTTGGTTTGGGGGAACGACATTGACGCGACCCCGTCCGCGGCCGAGCGCTATGTTTCGTATCTGCGCGCGAAGCTCGATGCCGGCCGCGGCGAAGTTCTGATCCGCACCGTACGTGGCGCCGGGTACGTGCTCGACGGCTGAAGTTGCTCGCGGGCGTCCTTTCTCGACCGGTCGCGCCGTCGCTTTACGTTGACCGATCGCGGCTTCATAGCTAGATTGGTGAGATGGTTACGAGCTGGGCCGTGCGGTGCGCGGGTCGATGAAGGCGAGCATTTACAGCGGACGGCGCGTGATCTCGATGACGGCAGAAGAACCCCAAGCCTTCGCCGTGATCGGTGGGCGCATCGTCGCCTCGGGTAGCCTCGATCAGTTGCGCGGGCGTTTTCCCGAGGCCGAAGGCGTTGATTTCGGGGATGGGGTGATCGTCCCGGGTTTCAACGACGCGCATTGCCACCTTGGGATGACCTGCACGGATCTGCTTCACCTCGATTTCTCGATTGACGCCGTGCATTCGCTGGCGGAAATTCTTGGACAGTTGCGGGCCGAGGTCGCAGGGGCGCCGGCGGGTACCTGGGTGCGCGGCTCGCGTTACGATGACGCAAAGATGGCCGAGGGCCGCGTTCTCACCCGCGCCGATCTGGACGCCGTCAGCCGCGAGCATCCGATCATGGTGTTGCAGGTGGCGGGCCACTGGGGCGTTCTCAATTCAAAGGCGCTGGAGCTCGGCGGCATCACGGAGACGAGCGAACCGCCGGAAGGCGGTGCGTTCGGGCGCGACGGTGCGAACCGGTTAAACGGCATCCTCTACGAGCAGGCGATTTTCAACTACGCCTATGCCGCAGCGGCGAAAGGCGGCAAGACGGTCGCACCAGCCGGAAGTTTTGAGGAACTGTTGCTCGGGTTGGCCCGCGGCGTGAAGATGTTTCACTCTGCCGGCATCACCTCGATCACCGATGCGCTGGCTGGGCCGGCGGACATCGCGCTCTTCGAAGAGGGCGAACGGCGCGGCAGCATGACCTTGCGCGTCAATCTGTTGTTGGGCTACGAGCACTACGATGCCGCTCACCGCTTACGCATGCGCAGCGGATTTGGAAGCGAGCGCATTCGCATCGACGGCGTGAAGTCGTTCGTCGACGGCGCGATCGGGGGTCGCACCTGTTTGATGGAAGAGCCCTTCGAAGGGACGACGGATGACTACGGCATCCAGTCGGTGTCGACCAGCGATTTGCGGGATCTGGTTCGCATGGTGCATGGTGACGGTAATCGTCTGGGCATCCATGCCAACGGCGATCGCGCCATAAAGCTGCTCCTCGGCTTGCTGGAGGACGCGCAGCGCGAGCGGCCGCAGCCGGACTTGCAGCATCGCATCGAGCACTGCACGATCGTCGACGAGTCGATTCTCGAGCGCATGAAGCGCTTGGGCGCCATGGCCTTCCCGTTCGGCAGTTACGTTCACTATCACGGCGGAAAACTCGCCGACTGGTACGGCAGCAAACGCCTGGAACGCATGTTCGCGCACCGCTGGTTCCTCGATGCGGGTATCCTCGTCGCCGGCTCGTCGGACTTTCCGTGCGGTCCGTTCCAGCCGCTGCTCGCCATGCAAAGCTGCGTGACGCGGCGCGGTTTCGACGGCACGCTGCTGGGACCGAATCAACGCATCACACCGCGTGAGGCGCTCGCGCTCTACACGGTCAATGCGGCTCGCGCATCCGGTGAGGAGCGCGTGAAGGGGCGGCTCGCGCCCGGCTTCGTCGCCGACTTTGTCGTGCTCGGCAACGATCCGCTCAGCGCCGATCCGAGCACGCTTGGTTCGATTCAGGTCCAGGCGACCTACGCCGGCGGCGAGCGTGTCTGGCAACACGGCGAGCAGCTCCCTTCGCCGAAGCCTCACGCGCATGCCGGAGCGAACTGCTCGTAGTCGCGCGCACGCCGCTCGCGAGCGCCGCCTTCACGTCGAGGTCGAGCAGAGGAACGAGACGTTGCAATCAGATACGGATGACGGTATGAAAGCCGGTATCGAACTCCGTACGATCAGCCATTGGATCGCAGGCGCTCCGGCCGCAGGGACGAGCGGCCGCTACGGGGACGTCTACGACCCGGCGATCGGCGCGGTCGCCGCGCGCGTCGCATTCGCCTCGGCGGACGACGTCGGTCGCGCCGTTGCCGCCGCAAAGGCGGCGTATCCCGCCTGGAGCCGGACGTCGCTTGCCGCGCGCACGCAGGTGATGTTCGCTTTTCGCGAGTTGTTGCAACAGCATGCGGAAGAGTTTGCGCACCTGATCGCTTCCGAGCACGGCAAGCCTCCCTCGGATGCCGCGGGCGAGATCGCGCGCGGCATCGAGTCGGTCGAACTTGCATGCTCGCTCACCACGATGCTCAAAGGGGAATTCAGCGCGGAAGCCTCGCGCAACATCGATGTGTACTCGTTGCGCTTGCCGCTCGGTGTTTGTGCCGGCATCACCCCGTTTAATTTTCCGGCCATGGTGCCGCTCTGGATGTTTCCGATTGCCCTCGCCTGCGGCAATACGTTCGTGCTCAAGCCTTCGGAACGCGATCCATCGGCGTCACTCCTGCTCGCGCGCTTGCTGAAGGAGGCGGGCGCTCCGGACGGCGCGTTCAACGTCATCCACGGCGACAAGGTCGCGGTTGACGCGTTGCTCGACCACCCGGACGTGGCCGCGCTCAGCTTCGTCGGCTCGACTCCCATCGCGCGCTACATCTACGCGCGCGGGGCCGCCGCCGGCAAGCGCGTTCAGGCGCTCGGCGGCGCAAAGAATCACTTGGTGGCGATGCCGGATGCCGACATCGGCGCGGTCGCCGATGCGCTCGTCTCGTCGGCCTTCGGATCGAGCGGCCAGCGCTGCATGTCGATCTCGGCGGCGGTCGCCGTGGGCAACCTCGCCGAGCGCCTCATCCCGGCACTGAAAGAGCGCATCAAGGCGTTGCACGTCGGCCCCTATACGGATCCGAAGGCCGAGCTTGGGCCGCTCGTGTCGCTACAAGCGAAAACGCGCGTTTGCGGGCTGATCGAACAAGGCGTCAAGGAAGGGGCGACGCTCGTTGTCGACGGGCGCGACCTGCGCATCGCCGGCCACGAAAATGGCTACTTCGTCGGACCGACGCTGTTTGACGACGTCACCCCGGTGATGGAGATTTATAAAGAAGAGATATTCGGCCCGGTGCTGGTCGTGCTGCGCGCCGGCTCGCTTGACGATGCGATCGCGCTCATTGAACAGAACCCCTACGGCAACGGCTGCTGCATCTTCACGAGTGACGGGGCCTCCGCGCGTTACTTCGAACGCCATGCGGGCGCCGGCATGGTGGGAATCAACGTGCCGATACCGGTTCCGATCGGCTCGTACAGCTTCGGCGGCTGGAAGCAATCGCTCTTTGGCGATCAGCATATCTACGGGCCTGAGGGCTTCCGTTTCTACACGCGCGGCAAGGTCGTCACGGCGCGCTGGTCAGGCAGCGACCACCAGGGTGTGCAACTTCAATTTCCGAGGTAGCGCGCTACTTGAGCGAATGGGCGCTTTCGGCGTTTCGCTGGACCATGAACGTCAACGAACCGACGATCAACAACGACACGACGCTCAGGAGCCGGTTTTCGAAATCATCCGCGTTAAACTGATATGAGTCGGCCGCGAAATCCATGAACCAGCCGAGTGCAAGGCCGATCATGCCAAGAACGAGCACCTGAATCGTAAGCAGCCGCGTCCCTTTGAACCCGGCAAACACCACCGGAGCCTGGTAGGCTGCTCCGACGGCCACGATCGCCGGCGTGACCCAATCGGCGACAAATACGATGATCACCATCGCTAGCGCGACGAGTGCTATCAGGGACTGTCTCGACGGCTTTACCGCGCTCGGGCTCGGATGCATGCTTCATCTATCGGGGTTCTTCGTTGCTTAATTAACTGAAACGTTCGAGGGCGAGCCGTTGCTTGACCGGTATCATTCGTCTCCAATGCAGCGGCGCCGTGTAACCGAACCTCTGGAATGCCGAACACTTGAACGTGGACCGACGCTCGCTGCTAAACCTGCTGAATGATGATGGTGGCCAAGGCCTCGTCGAATACGCCTTGATCATTGCGCTCGTAGCGATGGTGGCGCTCGTCGCACTTCGAGTTTTGGGCGACAAGGCGAAGAACACGCTCAACAACGCGGCAAGTGTCCTGAGCTGACGCCCGAGCGTCGCAGCGCGCCGGCCTCAGAGCCGCGCTAGCAGCTTGAGGTCGTCGCCGGCGAAGACCGGATGGAAATGCGCATTGAGCGCAAGCGCCCGTTGCAGGTGACGTTTTGCATCGGCCGTACGGCCGAAGTGGAGCGCGATGATTCCGGCATGATACTCCAGGATCGAGTCCTGCGTGCCGTACCGGGCGGCACTCGCGATCGCGCGCCGTGCTTCGCCCCACCGGCCGTCCATCGCCGCTGCCCAAGCTAACGTGTCCTGCGCATAGATTTCGTCGCCGCGCAGCGCCGCTTCGCGGCGAGCGATCACAAGCGCGTCGCCGGGACGCAAATGATGATCGGCGTAGTAGATCGCGAGCAACCGATCGCTCACGTGATAGGCGTTGCCGATGCGCTCGATTGCGAAGATGAGATCGCGCGCCGCCGCAGCGTCCTTCGCGTCTCCGAGCGCGCCTTCTGCGTCGGCCTCGTAGCCGATGGTTTCGGCAAACGGCGTGACCTGCGCGCCCTTCGTTGCGGAATCGAGCGCATCACGATACTGGTGGTTGGCGAGCTCGAACTTCGCGAGATCCTTGAGCGCGAGGTTGAAGGTTGGAAAGATCGCAAGCGCATCCTGCTCGTCCTTTTCCGCAGCCTCATTGTCGCCGTCTTTGAAAGCCAGTTCGCCCGCGCGAAAGTGATACCAAGCTCGTGACTCCGCCGGCGCGTCACCGTTGGCGTCGGCTTGCGATATCGCGTCCGCCATCAGCTCGCGCGCGCGAGCCAGATTGCCGGTGAGCTCGTCGAGACGAGCGCGGATCGTCTCGGCCTCGAGGCTGTTCTGCTGGGCGGTCCGTATGCGCTTGAGCGTCGTGCGTGCCTGCTCGTACTCGCCGAGTTCCAATTCGAGGCTTGCTCTTTGCGAAAGGAACGCCGGCCCCGTCGGATCGGTCGCTACGAGGCGATCGACGAACTGGAGCGCCTCTCTAAAGCGGTGCAGGGTGAGCATGACCGATGCCATCTGCGAGATTGCCGGTACGTTCTGCGGGTGAATGCCCAAAGATCGCTCGGCCATGTGCCGCGCCCGCACGACGTCGTCGATGTCGCCGGTTTCGCGGTAGCGCTGAAGGTACTGAGCCGCAAGCTCACGTGGGCTGATGAAGTCATGCGCGTGTTGCTCGCGCACCGCGCCTTCCCAAAACGCGACGAGCTGGCCGCGCTGCTCGTAGTCGCGCTCGACGGGCGCCGCCGCCGTAACGGCGGCAGCTCGCGCTTCGGTTACTTGATGATTGACGAGCACGGGCCACACGGCTATTGCAGCCAGCGCGGCCGCCGAGATCGCCCACAATCCGCGGTTTTGCATTTGCGTTTGCACCAGCCAGCGTAGTGAAGAAGAAGAATACGGGGAAGCACGGCCTCGACCGTGCTTCCCCGCTACCGGAGGATGTTCGCCTAGCGAAGCCCGCGCGGTTAGTGGGGCGGCGCTAGGTAGGGGAACTGAGTCTGCGTCTGCACGCCGCCCTGACCCGAGACAACGTGCTGGGCCGACAAGCAGAAGTCTTCTTTGTGGTCGTCCGCCGCTAGGCCGAGTGCTGGAATCGTGCTTCCGAACACCGCACCGAGCGCAGCATTGATGCCATCGTCGGTGAGTGAGCGTCCACCGAATTTGCTTCCTGTGGCGCCGCCCGTCTCGACTCCGAGGTATGCGGCTGGTCCGGGTTGCGAAAGATCCGCTGCAAGTTCGTCCGGGTAGAGAACTTCCTGGACGATCCGCGAGATCTGCGAGCTGCGGCCGGCCACCGTGTGGGTGAAGTTCGCGAGGGAGAACTTGATGAAGCGGTCGTTGAACGGTTCGAGTTGGTTCGTGTCCGCATGGTCGTTGAAGACTTCGAACAGTTCCTTTTCGCCGGGTCGAGCAAAGAGCTCTTGCTGGACGTACGCGACCTGTCCGTTGATGCGCTTATTCGAAAGGAGGCTCGCCGTCGACCACATGTGTACGATCGGGGACTGTCCCTGGTGAACGAGCAGCGTCGTCGGTACTTCCAAGACGATCGAGAGCACATTGAAACCGCCGTTGACATCCGTCAGGAAATTCGTCGATGGCGCCGTGCTGCAAGCATAATTTCCGCTGGCGGGTCCCGATACTGAACCGGCAGGGAAACCGTTGAAGGTTGGTGTGGCGCTGCCGAGCACGTCGCCCGTCCGCGGGTTGGAAAAGTTGCGGTCGGGCAGAAACGTGAAGAACTGGAGCAGGTCGAAGAAGAACGAGTCGGCGCGCGGTCCCGCGAAGGCGATGACGCCGTCGTTCAATTGGGTGCCTTGCGGCTTGTTGAAGGCGAAGGTTCCGAGTGGTTGTCCAAGTGTGGATGGGCTGAGCAGCGCACTACCATTTTGGTTAAAGAGCGTGACCTTCTGGTTTGCACCAGTACCGGTCGCCAAAACTTGCAGTGCCGTGTCGGCGGGAGCTAGCGTCCCAACCGGACCGTGCGTCAATTTGAATTGATACAACACGCCCGGATCGAGGGAAAAGTTTTGGCTCATGCCGGCCGGGATGAACGGGTGGACGTTCATGACCAAATCGACGAAGCCCGGCCGCGTCGGCGACGGGAACAAATAGTCGTCGGTAATGTCGGCGGAAACTCGCGACAGAACCACTGGCGAATCCTGGTGGTCTGAGGCGCGCACCGTGTGTGACGCGTAAAGAAGTCCTGCGGCTGCGAGCGTAGTGATCGCAGTGAAAGAAGCCGCGAGACGCTTGAGTTGCATGCGTTGTCCGATCTTCAGAGTTTCTGTAGACAATGTAGACACTAGTGCTGCAGCCATAACGGCCGAGCTCGCGTTTCGGATTTCGTTTTCACCACCATCGCTCAAACTTTGGAGCCTTACAAAATGTGAATTTTATTTCATACTTAGGACCCGATCGAAGAAGAGCGCCACTGCGATCGCGCACGCTGCACTGGTCGCTCGCGCGCATCTTAGGACGTTTGCCTAGCGTGCGCTTACGCGGCGCGAGAAGACCTATGCGCTTCTTTGGATGCGCGGGCGCCGGGCTCGCTCCGCAACCGAGCGCCGCCTCGCCGCTAGAATGCACCCAGAATTGGGTCTCATTTAGTGATAAGAAAGCGGTCGAGCGGGCATAATGCGTGCATGCGTAATTTTCTGCTCGCCGCGAGCATCGCGGTACTACCACTTATTACGAGCCTCGGCGCTCCCGCTACCGCCGGCACCGTCGGCTCGGCCTGGGTCGAGGGAACGCTCGTCCACATCTCATCCGGCAACGTCAAAGTCATCGACGACAAGTCGCACAAAGAGTTGAGCTTCCTCTTACTGCCGCATTTCGATCAGATCTTCTCCGAGGACGGCAAGACCACGTACCAGATGAAGGCTCTTCATCGCGATCAGCTGGTCAAGGTTTTTTACGACCAGAAATTCTTCGGCGCTCGGCACGCGGACCGTATCGAGGTTCTCAATCACCATCAGATGATGGTCAAACAACAGAAGGGTTAGTTTTCGTCGCGCCCCGCGTAACGGTACCGGCCGGCGCGGCGCGCGTCGATGCGATGGGCGCTAACCCGGCGAGGGCGCCGGGGACGGCGCCGCGACCGGTTTGTCGCGTAGGACTGCCGGGCGCACTAAGACGGTCTCGATCGGGGTGCTCGGATCGATCCGTATGTCGGCCCCGCGGATGAACATCGCGCCGATGCCGACGTAGGGGATGAACCCGAGGACGCCCGACATGATCTTGCGATTGCGTCCGTTGATCGAGAGGCGTTGATCCGAAAACGCCAGTTCCCGGCCGTCCTCCGTCGGAAGCGAATCGATCCGCAGCGTCAGGTCGCCTTCGTGCCCGGAAGTTCCGGCATGACCCGACAAGTACACCGTTCCGTAGCCGATCGTGCCGCTCTTGAGCGTCGTCGCGGCGTTCACCACGATCGGATCGATCAGCACGAACTGAAAAGGTTCGCCCGTCTTCGAACTGCCGGACCCGAGCGCCCTCGTAAGATGAAAGCTGATCTTGGTACCGGCCGGCAGCGCGCCGCTTTCGGGGCCGCTCGCGACCGTCGTGTTCGCGCCGGCCTTCGTACCGAATGCGCTCAGAAGCAGTAGCGCGAAAGTGATAGGGAAAGCGAATCTCGCTGGTCTCATTTCCGGCGACCTTTCGTCGAACAACATTCGGTTCTGTTAGAGCTCGCTCTTATCGTGTGCCCTCGCGCCAAATGCGTTCCCTTTGCTCTACCCACTTGAGAGGACTTCTCGTTTGGCTCTCGCCGGTCCGCGAGGGTGCGCGCCATGTACCGGTCGCGCCGGAGCCGCCGGGACCCTGACGCGCGACGGTGTAAGACTTCGCCATGTGCCGGAACATCAAGACGCTGTATAACTTCGAGCCGCCCGTCACGAGCGACGAGGTGCGGGCCGCTTCGCTTCAGTTTGTGAGAAAGATTAGCGGCTTTGCGAAGCCGTCTAAAACGAACGAGGCTACCTTCGAGGCTGCCGTCGCCGGGATTGCCGGGATCGCTAGCTCGCTCTTGCGTACACTCGAAACGAATGCGCCGCCGAAGAGCCGCGAAGAAGAAGCGAAGAAGGCAAAGGCTCGCGCGGCCGAGCGTTTCTCGGTGCGCTAAGAGCAGCCGCCGCAAGCCTGACTTGCGGAACAAGTGAAGAAAGAGTAGCATCCAAAAACGACTCGCTAGCCCCCTCGGGAGCAAGTCCGTTTTGCGCGATCACCCTCCGGAACACGACGCTACACGGGCCGGCGTAATTCATGCGATCCGGCTACTTGTATTTGCCGGGTTCCTTAGCGGTTTCTGCTCGCGGGCGGCACTCGCCACGCCGAATCCCTGCACGGTTACGGGCCCGCCGTTCGTCATCACGTGCACCTCGAGTCCGCCGACGCTCATCCCGCCAGTCCAAACGATTTTAAACGGCGGAAACGGCGGAAACGGCAGCGACGGCGGCGTCATTATCCCGCCGGGCTCCGGCGGGTCGGGCGGCTCCGGCGGCAACGACACGATCTTATTGCCGCTGCTTCCCGGCAATCAAGCAATCGAACTGCCGAGCGCGCCGGCTGCAGTCTTCTTCCAGTCGGTCGGAGGTACCGGCGGCAGCGGCGGAAGCGTCGGCGGTTACGCCTTCGGAGGCGGCGCCGACGGCGGCTCGGGTGGCAGCGGCGGCACGCTTGATATCACGGTCGGGTCCGCTCTCAACCTTGCGACGTCGCTCGATCAAACGCCCGGAATATGGGTCGAGAGTGCGGGCGGAATCGGCGGGAAGGGCGGTTCTGCGTTCGGTTCGCTGTTCGGCGGCGGTGACGGTGGTGCAGGCGGTGCGGGCGGCAACGTAACGGTCAACGCCTTTGATTCGATCACGACGATCGGGCAAGGGTCGTACGGTATTCTCGCCGAGAGCTTGGGTGGCGGCGGCGGCGAAGGCGGCCTCGGCGTGGGCGGTATTTTCGGCGGCGGCGGCGGGGGCGGCCCAAGTCAGTCGGCGGGAACGGTTACGGTCAACCTTGGGCTTGCGGCTGGCGGCCAACC
>Ga0302326_10000326_pt1 | contig 136890 bp, 133 predicted proteins | sample Palsa_T0_3_FD_202264 | JGI IMG/M metagenome (GOLD analysis project Ga0302326, IMG submission 202264) | Peat permafrost microbial communities from Stordalen Mire near Abisko, Sweden - Palsa_T0_3 | ecosystem: Environmental > Terrestrial > Soil > Palsa > Peat permafrost | place: Sweden: Abisko... | reverse complement strand
AGCGCGGCGGGCCGTCCTATAGCGTGGATACCTTGCAACAGATACACGCCAGCCACCCGCACGCGGAGCTCACCTTCATCGTTGGAGCTGACACCGCACGCACGCTTCCCTCCTGGCGCGAGCCCGCAAAGCTGCTCGAGCTCGCGCGCCTGGCCGTCGCTACCCGCGCTGGCTCGCCACGCACGCAGGTACTCGACGTGCTCGCCGCCGACAGCGTGAGCTTCCTGGAGATGGCCCCAATCGAGGTGTCATCGTCGATGGCCCGTGCCCGCGCGGGTCATGGACAGCCGATCGCGGAGCTCGTGGGTCCCGCTGTAGCTGCCTACATTGCCAAGCACCAGCTGTATGGCGCAGACCCGTGGGGGCCACAGGCACCGATCGAGGTGTCCCGCTGATGCAGCCGCAGGAGCTCGTCAGCGAGATCGCTCGCTATGCGTCCGACAAGAAGGCGATCGAAGTGGTCGAGCTCGACCTGCGCGGCGTGCTCGGCTACACCGACTACTTCCTGGTGTGCTCAGGCAACACCGGCCGGCAGGCCAAGGCAATCCACGACGGCATCATGGAGGGTCTCAAGCACGAGCACGACACGCTGCCCCGCAGGGTCGAGGGCTCGGCGGAGGGGGGCTGGATCCTGATGGACTACCTCGACGTTGTCGTGCACATCTTCACGCCCGACACGCGCGAGTTCTACCGGCTCGAGCAGCTCTGGGGCGAGGTGCCAGCACGCGTCGCCGGCGAGGAAGCATCCTAGAGCGCTAGTCGGAAACGCCTGGCTTGCGAACAGGCGGCTTCTGCTTTGAGTTATCGAACTCAGGTTGACCAGCTGGATGCACGAGCGTTAGGTTCGCGCTGACAGCGTCGCTGAGGGGCGGCGCGTGGAAAAGAGGGGAACCATGCACATCTCGATCATGGATCGCAGCAGACAGCAGCTCGCGGCCATTTGCGCTGCACTGGTAGCAGCGTCACTTGCATATGGCCTGACGGCACTAGTTGCCACAGCACGCGCAGAAGGCCCCGGCTCAGGCACGCCCACAACGGTCAGCCTCGGGGACTCGTTCATCTCCGGAGAGGCAGGACGCTGGGCGGGCAACACCAACGAAAGCTCATCCAAGATCGACGCGCTAGGGCCGACCGCCTACTACGACAACTCCACCGACACCGGTGAACTGATCGAAGGCTGCCACCGCTCCAAATCGGCCGAGGTGTACATCGGCGGCGGTGTCAACGGCGAGAACCTCGCCTGCTCAGGCGCCAAGACATCCAGCTTCACAGAGGAAGGCCTGTTCAAGCCTGGCATCGACTTCTACAACTCCGCCGGACACGAAGGACAGGCGCTGATGCTCCAGCACTTCGCAGCCAACCACAACGTCAAGCTAGTGGCGCTGTCGATCGGCGGCAACAACTTCAACTTCGCCAGCATCGTGCAGACATGCGTCGAGGACTTCCTCGAGTCGACCATCTTCTACGACTTCTACTGCAGCGAAGAAAGCTCAGTCACCAACAACTTCACCTCCAGCAACGTCTCCAAAGTGAAGGGCGAAATCGAGACCGCCATCGACAACGTAGCCACAGCGATGACCAACGCGGGCTACACCAGCTCGCAGTACACGATCCTCGTGCAGGACTACCCATCGCCGATCCCCAACGGGTCAGAATTCCGCTACTCCCAAAGTGGCTACACCAGGCAAACCGTAGGCGGATGCGGGCTGTGGAACAAGGACGCCAACTACGCCAACGCGACCATGCTGCCCACGATCGACAGCACCGTCCTAGGCGCAGCATCCGCGGCAGGCCTAGCGAACGTCAAGACCATGGAACTGGCCTCCGCGTTCAACAGCCACCGCCTATGCGACAAAGGCGTAGGGCTGCTCGAGGAAGAGGGTCTGCCCAACTGGAAAGCAGCGGAAGCGGTCAACAAGAGCGAGTGGTTCAACCAGATCCGCACGGTCACAGCGCTGTTCCCGCCATATGAGCTCCAGGAAGACATCCACCCCAACTACTGGGCGCAGCTGGGGCTGCGCAACTGCCTGACCCAGGCCTACAACGCGGGTGCGCCCAAGGGCGGCACCTGCACCACCTCCGGTGCAGGGCTCAACTCAGCCGGCGAGCCCAACATGTCGCTGCACTAGTGCAGCGCTGAGCGGCTGACACGGCGCCGGGGCGGGAGCTGCTCGCCCCGGCGCCAAGCCGGCTGCGCATGGTGTGCGAGTGTGGGGCGCCTACGTGGTCGGTCGCTGCGAAGATGCGCCGGTGAGCTCATCGCAGCCGACCCGTGCGCCGCGCGTGAGCGCGGTAATGCGAGAAGGCGAGCGGGTGACGCCGCTGGAGTTGTTCTTCGATCTCGTGTTCGTGCTCGCGCTCACGCAGTGCACCACGCTGATCGCACGCACGCCCACCTGGGAGGGCATGCTCAAGGGTCTGCTGGTGCTCGGCATGCTGTGGTGGTCGTGGGGCGGCTACGCATGGCTTACGAGCGTGGTGGACCCGGAGGAGGGCGCCGTGCGCCTGGCGATGTTCGCCGCCATGGCCGCCTTCCTGGTTGCCGCGCTGTGCGTACCGGGCGCGTTCGGCTCCGAGGCGCTGCTGTTCGCATGCGCCTATGCGGCAGTGCGCGCAGCGCATATAGCTCTGTTCATGATCGCCAGCCGTGAGGACACAGGTCTGCGCCGCTCGGTCATCGGGCTGTCCGGCAGCACTGCGATCGGCGTTGGTCTGCTGCTCATCGCAGCGTTCACCCACGGTGGGCTACAGCTTGGCCTGTGGGGTCTGGCGCTGGTGCTTGATCTCGGCGGTCCCTTCCTGTTTGGCGTCGAGGGCTGGAAGCTCGTGCCGGGGCATTTCGCTGAGCGCCACGGCGCGATCGTGATCATCGCGCTGGGGGAGTCGATCGTCGCGATCGGCATCGGCGAGCGACCCGCTATCGGTGCTGGCGTGGTGCTCGCCGCCGTGCTCGGTGTGGTCGTAGCTGCCGCCCTGTGGTGGGCGTACTTCGACGTTGTCGCAATCGTCGCTGCCAGGCGCCTAGCGCGCGCCGCCGAGGGGCGAGAGCGCAACGAGATCGCCCGTGACTCCTACTCCTATCTGCATCTGCCGATGGTCGCCGGCATCGGGCTGATCGCCGTCGGCTTCAAGCGCACGCTGCTTGCGGTTGACGATCCGCTGAAGCTGGTTCCCGCCGTTGCGCTGCTTGGCGGCGCTGCCATGTACCTGCTCGCGCATGTGGCGTTCAGACTGCGCAACATGGGCTCGCTCAGCGGACGGCGCCTGGTGTGCGCGATCGTGCTGCTTGCGCTCGTCCCCGCTGGTGCGAAGCTGCCCGCGCTGGCCACGCTCGGCATCCTCGCCGCGGCGCTCGTCGCGTTGATCGCATATGAGGCGTTGCGCTACGCCGACGTACGTGAGCGTGTGCGCCATCAACCTACGAGGGGAGAGATGATCTCCTAGCCCGCCTGGGGCCCTGTTTGCGCTAATAGTCAGGCAGGGCACGCGCGGTGCGTGGCGTGGGCATCAGCACGAGCACCGCCGCCTGCATCAGCAGCGCGAGCGTTGTGGCGAGCGCGAACGCCGCCGCGATATCGAGCCGGGGCAGCGCCAGCGCCAGCGTGAAGCAGAACAGCGCGAATGCACCAAATCCGCCGAGCAGGCCGCGCAGCATTCGCAGCAGCTCATCGTTGCCGCGCTGAGCGTGCGTGAACGTCGCCAGCACCGTCGTGATCACAGGAAACGGCGCCAGCAGACCGCTCAGCTGCGGGCCCAGCCAGCCGGCCACAGCGGTGAGCACCAGCACCAGCACCAGCGCGCATGCTGCGCGCACCGGTAGGTCCCAGCTCGGGGGCGCAGCGTGCAGGCGTGGCTCACCGTCCGGGTGAGGCAGCGACATGAGCCCGATCAGCAGTGCGAGCGCCACCAGCCCAAGCGCAACGCCCAGCGGCAATGTAAGCGCGCTGAACGCGACCGTTGCCAGCGCGAACGCCAGCCAGCCAGCCAGCATGCTGGTGCCCCAGAACATGCGCGCTGCAAGGCGGCTATAGACGACGACGAACGCGATCAGCGACACCAGCCCCAGCAGCGTGCCCGCGGCGGCGTTGGCGGCGAACACGCGTCCGTGCTCGAGCGCGTAAACGAGCAGGATCGGGCCCGCCACCACAGGCAGTCCACCGATCAGTCCGCCAACCCGTGATCCGAAGCGGCGGGCGATCACTGACGCGCCGACCACGAATCCGGGAGCGAGCAGCACCTTGACAGCGAACAGGGCCACCTGAGGATGATTGCGCAGCTTGCGTGCATGGGACGTTTTGCCTATCTTCTGTTCTCATATGCCAGGGTCCCGGCGCGGGGGCGCCACCTCGCTCGCGCACGCGGCCCAGGGGTTCTGGGAGCTGAAGGATCTTGCGAGCTTTCGTGCTGGCCTGCCCAGCCAGCTGCGCGGGCTGCTGGACTGCGAGGTTGCCTCCTACAACGAGATCGGGCCAGGGCCGCAGGATGTGTTCATCGCCGCCGATCCACCGCAGATGCCAGAGCTCCTGAACGGGGCGCTCGAGATCTTTGGGACGCTCGTGCGGCAGAACCCGCTGGCGGCGCACTACGTGCGCACGGGCGACACGCGGGCGCTACGGCTGTCGGACTTCATCAGCGCCCGCAAGCTGCACGCGCTGGACCTGTACGACCTCGTGTACCGGCACCTGGCCACCGAGTATCAGCTCGCGTTCACTGTGCCAGCGGCGGGGCAGATGATCGGCGTGACGGTCAGTCGCAGCAGCCGCGACTTCACAGATCGCGAGCTGGCCCTGTTCGAGGCGCTGCGAGGAATCGTGGTGAGTGCCTACCACAGCCTCCATGACCGCGCCCGACTCGATGTGCTCCTGCGAGGCTTGGAGGAGGTCGACGAGGGCCTGTCGGTGGTTGTGCTGGTCGAGGCCAGCAGCGTGCTGGTGGCGGCGCATGGCCGGGCAGAGCTCGTGTTGCGCGAGATCTCACGCGACCAAGCCACGATCGACGCGCTGAGTGGCTGGGCGCGTCTCCAGCATCAGCGCTTGGGCATCGCCGAGACGCTCACGCTTGCTAGTCCCGCGGGCGCACTCGAGGCCCGCTACGTGCGCGGCTCACCCGGCAATCTGGACGCGCTCGCCCTACGCCTGCTGCCCAGCCGCCAGGCGCCAGTACTGCGAGTGCTCGGGCTGACAGCCCGCCAGGCCGATGTCCTGTATCTCCTCTGGCAGGGGCACGCCAACGCGCAGATAGCGCTTGCGCTTGCCATCAGCGAGCACACCGTCCGCCATCACCTCGAGGACATCTACAAGCGGTTGGGCGTCAGCTCGCGGGCCGCTGCTGCCCAACAGGCCACACGTGTGCTCGTGGGCTAGCGCTCATAGTCCGTCTCCCACGCTCACGTAGCCAGGCGCTGCTGCCGATGGCTGTAGCGAAAGGAGCAGGTATGGCGTACGACGAAGTCACCAGGCCGCTGGATGAAGCTGGCGTGCAGTTCACAATCAAGCCTCACGAGGAGATTGCGCTCACTTCGAGTGACGCTGCTGAGCATCGTGGCGTGCGCGTGTCGCAGATCGTCAAGTGCATGGTCGCCCGCTCCGAGCAGGGCGACCTCTGCGTGGCGCTGCTCCCCGGTGATCGAACGCTCAAGCTGAGGAAGGTGCGCAAGGTCGTCGGCAGCCCGCTCGCGCTCGTCGACCCCGAAGAGCTGGCCAACGAGATGGGCCTGACCGTTGGCGCCATATCGCCACTTCAGCTTGTTGGCAAGGCGAGGATCTTCATGGACCCCACCGTGCTGGAGGAGGAGCTGGTGGACATCAGCTCAGGCGACCTGCGTGCTGGGATCGAGCTCCCATCGAAGGCGCTGCTGGCGGTGTTGGACGCCGAGATGTTCGACCTGATCTCAACCAGGAGCTAAAGCGTCACCCACTGCGTTTGGCCACCGGGGTAGACGGCGGCGGCACAACAGGTCCAATATCCCCGTCTGGGGCATCGTCCAGATCGACCATCACCGGGGCGTGATCACTCGGCTTGGTGCCCTTGCGAGCCTGCCTGTCCACCCACGCCGCCTGAACCCTACTGGCGACTGTGGTGCTGGCCAGCACCAGGTCGATCCGCATGCCAAGGTCCTGATGGAACATGCCAGCGCGGTAATCCCAGTAGGTGAACACGCGCTCGCTGGGCCAACGATCGCGCACCACATCGCGCAGGCCTAGCTCCTGCAGCTCTGCCAGCGCCGCCCGCTCGGGCGGCGTGACGTGGGTGTGGCCGATGTAGGCGCTGGGATCGAACACGTCGATGTCTGCCGGCGCGATATTCATGTCCCCGCACACCATCGCGTCCTGCGGGCCGCTGCTCACGACCGCCTTCAGCGCGGCCAGCCAGGCGAGCTTGTAGCGGTAGTGCTCGGAGTCCGGCTCGCGCCCGTTGGGCACGTACACGCAGTGCACGCGAATGCCGCCACAGCTCGCTGCCACTGCGCGCGCCTCCTGATGCGGGAAGCCGGGCGCGCCGGCAAGTCCACTCACCACGTCCTCCAGACCCACGCGCGAGAGGATCGCCACCCCATTCCACTGCGCCTCGCCATGCAAAGCAAGCGCATAGCCGCGAGCTGCCAGCTCCTCGCCCAGCAGCTGGTCGAACGCATCGTCCGCCAGCTTGGTCTCCTGCATGCAGAGCACGTCGGGTCGACGCTCATCAAGCCACGGCAGCAGTCGCGGCAGTCGCTGCTTGACCGAGTTCACATTCCAGGTCGCCACTCGCATTGGGCGGTACGCTAGCTCGCAATGGCGTCCAATGGACTCATGGCAACTTGGAGTAGCCGCTTGATGCCCGCCGGCGCGGCATGCCCGCGATCGTGCGACCGGTCGTGTTGGGCGAAGCTGTGGCGGTGATCTGACTATTCCTTCGGCTACGGCGTGGCGCCTGCATCCTGGTGGTCGAGCTGCGCCTGCCATTCAGCGACCTCGCGCGGAAATCTCTCCGAGCTGTAGGTCGGCCACTCGCTCGCCGGGATCACGTGCTCTTCGATTGGCACCTCGCTGATGTTCTGCCCGTCATCCAGGACGAACACGGGCTGAACCAGCACCTTGACAAGCCGGACTTGCCTGCTCATGCCGTAATCCCGATCCCTTTGCACGCTTCGAGCAGTTCGTTGAACTTTTTCACAAAGGCTTCAAGTTCGGCCTGCGTTTCAAAGCCAAACTTGCCTTCTTTGAATTTCGCCCCCGTCACAGTTTTGATTTCGGTGTGTTTCGTTGTCGGCGTGACACCATAGAAGCCGAGCTTCTGCGTGCCCGACAGCGTGCCTGCGATTAGGGGAGTGGTGGCATTATTCGCAATCACGAGTTGATTTGCGTCGGCTGCTTTGCCAGCCGCTTCGAAGCCCAGGTAAATATTGCCGCTGCCTTCGCTCGCCGCGCCAGCCGCAAATCCGATCGCCGTGTTTTTACTGCCGGCTTTGTTGGCGATCAGGGAGGCCATCCCAACAGCGACATTTTCTTCGCCGGTGGTCAACACGTTCCCGGCGAACACACCGATGCCGGTGTTTTCGTTGCCGCTCGTCAATGCTTTCAGCGCTCCTAGCCCAAGCGCTGCGTTGTTGTTGCCCTTAGCGGAAAGCATCGCCTGGAAGCCGATCGCCGTATTGCCGTGGCCCGCTTCGTTGAGTTCGAGGGAGCTGTTCCCCATGGCAGTGTTTTCGCCGCCCGTTTTGGTGGCACTCGCGGACTTATTTCCGAACGCACAGTTGCCTTCCGCGCTGGTGCTGCTACCAAGCGCACGAAATCCGAAGGCGTTGTTCGAATGGGTTGTCTGTGCTGCCGCCAGCGCTTCGCATCCCACTACCGTGTTTTCTTCCCCTGAGGTCAGGTTCACTCCGGCATTCTCGCCGATCGCCGTATTGCCGCCGCCCGTGAGGAGGTTTTTCAGCGCCTGCGAGCCAACCGCCGTGTTGTCTTCGGCTGACGCGAGGATCGCCACTTTGGTCGTTGCCGCTTCCAACGCGTGGCCAGCGACTTTGATACCGGTACCTCCCTGAGTGGCCGAGCATTCAAACGTGTTGGCCGTCCCTTTGACGACAAAATACGCTTTGCCTAGTTCGAGGCCGGTGACACCGGCCGTCAGTTCCCGGAAGACGATGATCCTCGTGTTGCTCGTCCCCGAAGCCCACACGGGGCCGGCGAGCGCTTCCACACCCGTTAGCGTGATGACACTCGACCCGATCGCGGTCGTCGCAGTTGGCGCCGCCACGGCCAACGTGCCAGTCAGAGCGTTCAGCGCGTGCCAGCCTACGGCGGTGTTCCCGCGGTGCACTTCCTGTTCCACTTCAGAGAGCGCCAGCAGGCTCGTCAGCGCGCCTTCACCAAGCGCAGTGTTTTCTCCGTGGGCCATATCTCCTCACCTCATGTCGGGGACCGTCGCTCGAGGCCGACAGTCCAGGGAAGCCAACTATTCGAGACAGCCTAAGAGACGCCGACGAGATGGCCGGTCAGTCGGAGACACCTCTGCGATCTTCAGATAAAGTCCCCGCAAGGCAGCTTGATAGTCAGGAACAATGGGGTAGAAGGCTCTGCGCGCATAGGTTGGGATGCGGAGTCATGTGGACGGCGCGAGCTCGCCCTACCGGCTCGGCTTCTCACGGCGACGCTGGGAATGATCTGATCGTGCTCGCGAGATCGGGCCCCTCCGCGTGTCGAGATCCCAGCTAGCTTGGTTTCGTCCGGACTCCGACGACACCTGACAGTAGCTGCACCCGACCTCGACACATCGCCCCCGCAACAATCAGCGATTCCGCGTGTTGGAACGACCGTCGTGGCGAGCCGCCCAAGCGGGCGCTCGCTGTCCTGTCTACAAGGGGGAGACGATGGGAAGATCGCTCGCGCGCTCGGTCCGCCATTCGGTGCATCGGGTGCGCTCTATGATCGAGGATCGTCAGCTGGCGGCCGAGCAGCATCGGGGTGTGCTCGGGCCAGCACATCTGCGGTGGCGCGGGAACTCGCCCCTTGACAACCGCCAACGGTGGTCGGATTATGATTGGTGCGGGAGGGGGGAGGAGTGGAACGCCTCGCCCGAGTGGAAGCAGGCGCTTATCGAGAGCGTGCTTACCCGCTGGATTCCGGTGGGCGCCGCTGTGCTGGAGATTGGGCCGGGCGCTGGACGTTGGTCCCATGCCCTCGTGCCTCGTGCCTCACGGCTGGTGCTCGTAGATGTGAGTGAGCGACCGCTTGAGCTGTGCCGGGAACGTTTCAAGGGCGATACGGGCATTCAGTACATCCTGTCGCCTGGGAGCGATCTGCCTGGCGTAGACGATGGCTCGATCGATGCTGTGTGGTCGTTCGACGTGTTTGTGCACGTGGCTCCGCGCGATCAAGCGGCCTATCTAGAAGAAATTGCGCGTGTCCTCTCGCCCGGTGGCGTCGCGGTTGTGCATCACTCTGACGGACGCAATCGTGGTCAACTGCCATCCCGCCATGGGTGGCGTCCGCCGATGTCACGCGGCCTGTTCGCGGCCCTGGCGGTCGAGCGCGGACTTCGGGTCGAGCGCCAGTTTGACTCCTGGGGTCCGGATGGATGCTATGACCTGAGCGCCTACGCAGACGTCATCACGGTGTGCAGACGCAAAGGCCAGAGAGGAGCAGCCCGCACCTCGACGCAGACAACTGTCGGAGTGGGCAAACTTGGCTGTGCGCAAACCATGCGGTGATGGTGGCGCCAGCAGTCGGAATCGGCTGACGAAGGGCTCTCCCGGCCCCTTTGGGTCTGCGTCAGTCTTGGGCGGCTGCGGTGGCCGGCACGTCGAGGGTCGCGCTGTCCGCTTCGCGCTTCATCTCGATCGCCCGCTGCGCGCCCTGGGAGAGCAGCATCGCGCTGTCGGCCAATTCGCGGATGGACTCTGCGGTTGCGTCCACGAGTCCGTCCGCGCGAGCGATCTGCGCAACGTCGCGCTTCCTGTTCGACGGATGCGAGCCGTTCTCCATGCCTTGAGGGTACCTCACGTCGCGGGGTTTCTCGCGTGTTCGATCCGAGTGGCGAGCAGCCGTGCGAACGGCTCGACGTCGCCATCGGGAGAGATGAGTGCCGGTGCCACGGCGCTGTCGTGGTGGGTCATGTCTTTGTCATCCGCGAATTCGACAGCGGGGAGCCCCAGCGACCACAGTGCGGCCGAAAGCGCCACGAAAGCAGTGCGGTGGTTCCCGTCAGCAAAGGGGTGCACGCGGAGGATGCCTGCGTAGAGAGCGGCGACGACTCGTGTCTGCTCAGCGATTCCAATGCCCTGCCGATCGAGCTGAGCAGTGCCGGTGTTGAACGCTGCACAAACCTCCGTGAGATCTTGGCGCAGGACGTGGGGTGGGCTGCCCTCGATCTGACGCATCCCGCCACCATCCGTCACCACACCGAAGAACGCGCGCTCTCGACGGAAGCGCCCGCCATCGTGCGGGAAGTGGCGGGCGAAGATCGCCCCATGCCACCAGCGGACGCGCTCCGGATCCATCTCCAATCGACCTCGCCAGAACGCTCGCTGGGCGTCCGTAAGAACGCGGCCCAGCTCGTCCCTGAGCGCCCGCCAAGTCTCCTCCGGCGATAGGCGGTCTGTCTTGTAGAAGCGAGAGTCCTCGTTGTCGCGGTAACGCGGGTGGCTAGTTTCGTCCACTGGCCGAGGATGCCAAGCGATGCGGACCCCTGGCGCACTTGACACGCGGGGGGCGCGTGCCGGTTCGCGCACAGGCAAGAAAAATGGAGCTAGTCGGGCTCGAACCGACGACCTCTACCGTGCCACGGTAGCGCTCTCCCAGCTGAGCTATAGCCCCAAAGTCAAGCGTGAAAAGTGTAGCTATCGACGCGCAGCGTGCCCTCGGCTACCCCCGCGGGATGAACTCGGGCACGTCGAGGTCATCGTTGGAGCGAGCCTGGCTGGCTTTGCGCCGCCCGCGTTTTTGGCGTCCGCGCGCTGTGGGCGTCTCGTCTGGCTCGTCGTCGGCTGCTGTGGTTACCTGGTCCAGTCGGGCGGTCATCCCGCCGTGGGTCAGGCGCACGTCGCGGAGCAGGCGCTCGGCGTTGTTGCGAAGCGAGACTGAAAGCTCACGGAGGTTGCGCGAGACCTCGGTGCCCTCGCTGAGGATGTCGTGGGCGATCACGTGCGCTTCGCTGGTGATTTCGCGCGCCTCATCCCGCGCCTGTGCCTTGATCGTGCGCGCTTGCTCCTCTGACTCGGCCTGCAGACGCTCGAGTTCCTCGCGGCGGGCGCTCAGCAGGCTCTCGGTCTGCTCCTGAGTCTCCTTCGCGACCCGCTCAGCCTCGCCGCGGGCACTGTCCAGGAGCCGTCTGGACTCCTGGTCGGCCGCGGCGCGCAGCTGCTCAGACTCTTCCTTGGCCTCGGTGCGGACGCGCTCTGACTCCTGATGGGCGGTCGCCCAAACCTGCTCGGACTCGGCGCGTGCGGCAGCGAGTTGGCGCTCGGCCTGCTCGTGCGCGTCCTCCAGCGCGCGCGTCGCCTCGGTGTGGGCCTCCTGTAGCGCTTGCGCTGCATCCTCGTGCAGGCGCTCCACATCACCCTTGAGCGTCGCGGCTGTGGATTCCGCCTCGTTAGTCGTCGTCTCTGCCTGCGAGCGGGCGGAAGCGATTAGCTCCTCAGCCTCCTCTTCGGCCGCATGCACGCGGTTATCCGCGGCGCGGTCGGCCTCTGCGATCCGCTCCCGTGCGCGTGCCTCAGCCTGCTCGCGTAGCTCTGCTGCTGCCCGTTCGGCGGCTCCAACGATGCTCGCCACGCGCCCAGGGGCAGCACTGAGAGCGTCCGGGTCTCCGTCCTCGGCGAGTTGCTGCTCGTGGTCTTCGTATGCCTCCACGGGGCCATCCTAAAGCGCCGCCCGCACTCGCGCGCGGACCCCGACGCTGCCTCCGCTCAGCGTCCGCACCTGACCGCGCCAACTCGACCGCCGTATGGCAGATATCGTGGGAAATACGTCCTTGCGGACGGATCGGGATTGGGGGATCATCGATACATGAACGCGGACAAAGCTGACAGTCCCCGACGCATCGTGATCGTGGCCTACCCACGCGTGCAGAGCCTGGACGTGACCGGTCCGCTGGAGGTGTTCGTCGGTGCCCAACGGCTGCTTACGGCGAGTGCTTCTGGCGAGCGCAGCTACGACGTACGTACGGTGAGCAGCGACGGTCAGCCGCTGCGCACATCTAGCGGCCTCATGCTCACACCGGACTTCGCCCTAGAGGATGCGCCAAAGCAAATCGACACGCTGATCGTGGCCGGTGGGCCGGGTCACCGCGCGGCGGCCGCCGACAGTGAGTTGATCGATTGGATTGCGCATGCCTCCGCTGCGGCCAGGCGCACGGCATCAGTGTGCACCGGCGCCTTCCTGCTCGCCCACGCCGGTCTGCTGCGTGGGCGCCGTGCGACAACGCACTGGGCAGCGGCGCGGGAGCTGCAGCAGCTGCACCCTGACGTGCTGGTTGATCCCGACCCGATCTTCGTGCACGACGGGTCCGTGTGGACCTCCGCGGGGGTGACCGCTGGAATGGATCTCGCGTTGGCGCTCGTCGAGGAGGATCTGGACCGGGCGGCGGCGCTCACCATCGCCAGGCATCTCGTGCTGTTCCTGCGCCGTCCCGGCAACCAGTCTCAGTTCAGCGCCACACTGGCCGCACAGCAGGCCGGGCGCGAGCCGCTGCGCGAGATACAGCGCTCGGTCCTCGAGGATGTGGCCGGCGATCACTCCGTCGAGGCTATGGCCGCTCGGGCGAACATGAGCCCCCGTCATTTCGCGCGCGCCTTTCGCGCCGAGACCGGCATCACACCAGCCCGCCACGTGGAGCTGGTGCGCTTGGAGGCCGCGCGCCGCCAGCTCGAGGACACCACCGAGCCGGTGGCCGTGATCGCCACCGAGTGTGGCTTCGGCACCCCCGAGACGATGCGGCGCGTGTTCTTGCGCACGCTCGCAGTCGGGCCGGCCGAGTACCGCAGACGCTTTCACGCACCCATGCCCACTCAAACCAAGGAGGCAGTGACATGAACATCGCGATCGTCCTGTATGACCGGTTCACCGCGCTCGATGCGATCGGGCCCTACGAGGTGCTCAGCCGGCTTCCCGGCGCAAGCGTTGCCTTCGTGGCCACCGAGGCAGGGCCGGTGCGCACCGACAACGGCATGCTCACGCTGATCGCCGAGCAATCGCTCGAGCAGGTCCAGCAGCCCGACATCGTGCTCGTCCCTGGTGGTCCCGGCGAGGTGGTGCCACGCGCCGGCGGCGCGGTGCTCGACTGGCTGCGCGCGGTCGATCGGACAAGCACATGGACGACATCCGTGTGCACCGGCTCGCTGATCCTCGCCGCCGCTGGGCTGCTCGACGGCAAGCGCGCCACCAGCCACTGGCTGGCGCTGGAGGAGCTGGGCCGCTTGGGCGCAAAGCCGGTCGAGGAGCGCGTGGTGTTCGACGGCAAGCTCGTGACCGCCGCCGGCGTATCCGCGGGTATCGATATGGCACTGACGCTCGCCGCGCGACTGGCTGGCGACACGGTTGCGCAGGCTATCCAGCTGGGCATCGAGTACGACCCCCAACCGCCGTTTGACGCCGGCTCGCCGCACAAGGCGCCGACGGAGGTAGTCGAGCTGTTGCGCAACCGCAGCCGCTTCGAGGTGCAGCACGAGGAGGCGCTGGCAACGCCGCGGTGAGCATCAGCGCGGGCGGCCATTGGGTTTCCTCCCAGGCCGCCCGCTAACCTGCGACTGCCGATGGCAGAGCATCGCTATGACCCGCAGGAGATCGAGCCCCGCTGGCAAGCGGTGTGGGCTGACGAGCACACATGGGAGGTGACCAACGAGGCCGCTGCGGACACCCACGATGCCCGCGGTGGGTTGGCCACGGGCGCAGCAACGCAGCCGGGCGGGCGGGCATCCAACTCATACGTGCTCGAGATGCTTCCCTACCCGAGCGGCGAGCCGCACATCGGGCATCTGAAGTGCTACTCGGTGGGCGACGCGATCGCCCACTTCCATCGGCGTCTTGGCTCTCGCGTGCTGCACCCGATGGGCTACGACGCGTTCGGGCTGCCAGCCGAGAACCACGCGATCAAAACGGGCGTGCATCCACGCGACTCCACCGCGGCGTCGATTGCGTCCTTCCAGCGCCAGTTCCGATCATGGGGGATCTCGATCGACTGGTCGCGTGAGCTGGCCACATGCGAACCGTCCTACTACCGCTGGACGCAGTGGATCTTCCTGGAGCTATTCCGAGCTGGCCTGGCCTACCGCAAGGAGGCGGCGGTCAAGTGGTGTCCCAAAGATCAGACCGTGCTCGCCAACGAGCAGGTCGATGCTGATGGTCGCTGCGAGCGCTGTGGCGCAATCGTCGAAGTCAAGCAGCTCGAGCAGTGGTTCCTGCGCATCACCGACTATGCCGAGCGCCTGCTCAGCGACCTCGACGCGATCGAGTGGCCTGAGCACGTCAAGACCATGCAGCGCAACTGGATCGGACGCAGCGAGGGCGCGGAGGTGACGTTCCGCTGCGAGCAGATCGGTGTGGACTACCCCGTTTTCACCACCCGTCCCGACACGCTGTTCGGTGCCACCTTCTTTGTGATGGCGCCTGAGCATCCCGACGTGATGCGCCTCGCGCAAGGCACGCAATACGAGCAGGCGGTCCACGACTACGTAAACCATGCGCTCACCGAGACCAACGAGGAGCGTGGCAACGCGGAGAAGCCGAAGACCGGCGTGCCGCTCGGGCGGACCGTCACCAACCCTGTCAACGGTGAGCAGATACCGATGTTCGTGGCCGACTACGTACTGATGGAGTACGGCACCGGCGCGATCATGGCTGTGCCCGGCCACGACGAGCGCGATCACGCTTTCGCGACCGCGTTTGAGCTGCCGATCAGGCGTGTTATCGCTGGCCCCGATGGTGAGCAGGGAGCCGATGAGCTGCCATATACCGGCGATGGCTCGCTCATGGGCTCGCATCCTGATTTCGACGGCATGGGCAACCGCGAGGCGCTCGGCGCGATCGTGGCGTGGCTCGACCGCGAGGGCAAGGGTCACGCGTCGATCAACTATCGCCTGCGCGACTGGCTGGTCTCCAGGCAGCGCTATTGGGGGGCGCCGATCCCGATCCTCTACTGCGAGCGCTGCGGGATGGTGCCGGTGCCCGACGATCAGCTGCCGGTGGAGCTACCGGACATCGAGGACTACACGCCCAAGGGCCGCTCGCCGCTGGCGGCGGCGGAGGACTGGGTCAACACCAAGTGTCCCGAGTGCGGTGGCAGTGCGCGCAGGGAGACCGACACGATGGACACGTTTGTGGACTCCTCGTGGTATTTCCTGCGCTACTGCGACGCGCGCAACGACGACGCCGCGTGGGATCCGGCGGTGCTGCGCGAATGGATGCCCGTGCACCAGTACATCGGCGGTGTCGAGCACGCGATCCTGCACCTGATGTACGCGCGCTTCTTCACCAAGGCGCTCGCCGACCTCGGGCACCTCGACTTCCAGGAGCCCTTCCAGGCGTTGTTCACACAGGGCATGGTCACCAAGGATGGCTCGAAGATGAGCAAGTCCAAGGGCAATGTCGTCTCGCCGGCGTCGATCGTCGAGCGCGTTGGTGCTGACACTGCGCGTTGCTACATCCTGTTCGTCGGCCCGCCCGACCAGGATGCTGATTGGTCGGATGAGGGCGTCGATGGGGTGCATCGGTTCCTTGCACGATTGTGGCGTCTGGCTGCGGAGACGGCTGAGCGGGTCGGCCCTCCGCGCGCTGAGCTCGCGTCAGTGGCCGGCGCTGAGGGCGCGGATCTCGCGCTGTTGCGCAAGACGCACTGGGCGATCGACAAGGTCAGCGGCGATCTGCGGCGGTTCGCGTTCAACACCGCGATCGCAGCGGTGATGGAGCTGCTGAACGACTGCTCGCGGCTGCGCGAGACGGTCACAGCTGAGACGCTGCGCTTTGCCCTCGGTAACGCAGCTTCGCTGCTGTTCCCGTTCGCCCCGCATGTGTGCGCCGACATCTACGCGCTGCTGACGGGCGAGCGTGTCTGGGAGCAGCCGTGGCCACAGGCTGAGGAGTCCCTGCTGGAGAGTGAGGCCTACGAGCTCGTCTGCCAGGTCAACGGCAAGGTCCGTGATCGGGTGCAGGCCAGCACGGATGCCAGCCCGCAGCAGCTCAAGGATCTCTGCCGCGCGGCGCCCAACGTGCTCGCGCACATCGATGGCAAGGACGTTGTCAAGGAGATCGTCGTGCCAGGCAAGCTCGTCAACCTGGTGGTGCGCTAGACGGATGCCAGACCTCAAGCCCGCCTACCTGATCCACGGTGATGACCACGGCGCAGTGGCGGAGCGTCGGGCCGGCCTGCGAACGCTGGCGGAAGGTGGGCTGGGTGGCAGCGCGAGCGTTGAGTTGCTCGAAGGCGATGCGGCCACGCCAGCGGGCGTGGCGTTGGCTCTCGCTGCGATGACGCTGGCGATTGGCCGGCGTGTGATCGTGGTCGAAGGCGTCGAGCGTTGGCGCCAAGCTGACGTTGAGAAGGAGCTGGCTGCGGCGATCAAGGCGATGCCGCCGGATACGACGCTCGCGCTGTTCGCTCGCGAGGAGGCCCGCGCCAAGGCTCCTGCCGCGCTGCACGACGCGGTCAAGCGCGCCGGTGGCCAGGTGGTGGCGCAGATGACGGTCAAGTCGTGGGAGCTGGCCAAGTGGGTGCGCGAGCAGGCGGCGCGACTGGGCTTGTCGCTGGACGCGGCTGCTGCCAAGACGCTGGTGGCGCAGGTGGGCGAGCGCCAGCAACGGCTGCTGCGGGAGCTCGAGAAGCTGGCGCTCGAAGGTGGTTCTGCGGAGGACATGGTTGTCGCCAGTGGTGACGGAGGCGCGGCCAAGCCGAGACAGATCGGCGTGGAGGAGATCGAGCGGCGTGCTGCGCACTCGACCGAGTGGCGGGCATATGGGCTAGCGGATGCGCTGGTAGGAGGCGATGGAGGTGAGGCGACGCTGGCCTATCTGCGCTTGCGTCAGCAGGGCGAGCGCCTGTCGGGCCTGACCTACTTGATGGCGCAGCGGCTGCGCGATGCGGTGGCGGTGGCCGCCCGCCTGCAGGCGGGCGAGTCGGTCGCGGAGATCAAGCGTGGTCTGCGCATGCCCGCACGCGCAGCGGAGCGCTTCGTGGCGGATGTGGCCAAGAGCGACATCGAGCGGCTGCGCAGCGCGCTTGCTGCGCTCGCGGACCTGGAGCTCGACACCCGCGGAGGCGCACCGCTAACGGGTAGTCGTACAGCGCTCAGTGGGCTGGGTGAAGACACCCTCGCCCTGCACGCGATCGAGACTATTGCTAGCTAGCGGACTTGGCTAGCGTGCGTGCGGCGCGTGACTTCTTGCGAGCACCTGTGTTCTTGTGCATCGCGCCGCGCTTGACAGCCTTGTCGATCGTGCTCACCAGCTCGCGATGCGTAGCAGCGGCCGCCTCATCGCCGCTCTCCACGAGCGACTCCAGGCTGCGGAAGTGGGTCTTGATCGTCGAGGTGTAGAGGCGATTCTCCAGGCGCTCGCGCTCGGAACGCAGGATTCGCTTCTTCTGTGAATGGATGTTTGCCATAGCTCTGGCTGGGAGGCGCCACAAGAGACGGCCCGGGCGCGCCGCAGAGCGCCGTACTATAGCGGCCTTGTCCGTCAGCGCAGATGCCTTTGGTGAGGAGCCGGTCGTTCCCGAGCTGCCCGAGGACGGCGGGGGGGGTGGAGGGATCGCTCGCAACACGGCGATTTTCTCGTTCCTCACAGGCCTCTCGCGGGTTGTGGGGCTTCTGCGCGAAATCGTGTTTGCCGGCTACTTCGGGACCACGGGCTTCGCGTCCGCCTACGCGATTGCCTATCAGGTCCCGAACTACATAGCCCAGCTGTTCGCCCAATCTGCGCTGTCAGCGGCGTTCGTGCCCGTATTCACCGACCTGCTCCAGAAGGGCCACCGCAAAGAGGCCGTACGGCTTGCATCGACCCTGTTCTGGATCATGCTCATCGGGCTGGGGGCGATCACGGCGGTGTTCATCCTTGCCGCGGGGCTGATCATGCCGCTGTTCATCGGCCCGAAGTTTGGGCATGATCTGAACGGGTTGACGGTGGGCCTTTCGCGGGTGCTGTTCCCGGTGATCCTGCTGCTTGGGCTGAACGGCCTGCTTGTGGGTGTCCTGCAGTCGTATGACCATTTCACGATCCCTGCGCTTTCGCCGGCCGTGTGGAACATCGTGATCATCGTGCTGCTTGTCTTGCTTGCACCGCACTTTCACGGTGAAGACAAGATCTATGCGTTCGCCATTGGCATCCTCGCAGCCACGGTCGTGCAGGTGCTGCTGGCATTTGCCGCACTCAGGCGGATCGACTTTCGCTTGCGGGTGCACATCGACTGGCACGACCCGCGTATCAGGCAGGTGTTCACGTTGATGCTCCCTGTGATGCTCGGCCTGGGGATCGTCAACCTCGACCAGCTGATCAACGCTACCTTCGGCAGCCTCGTATCTACAGAAGCCCCGAGCGCGATCAACAACGCGTTTCGCATCTACATGCTCCCGCAAGGGATGTTCAGCGTGGCGGTCGCCACCGTCTTGTTCCCAGTGCTCAGCCGCATGGCCTCGAGCCGTGACCCGGCCGCGATGCGCCGCACCGTGGGTAGCGGAATGCGCCAGATCAACCTGCTGCTGATCCCTGCGTCGGCGTTCATGCTGGTGCTGCCCACGCCGATCGTGCGGCTCGTGTTCCAGCGCGGCGAATTCAACGCGCAGTCCACCCATCTGGTTGCGATCGCGTTGTTCTGGTTTGCCTTCAGCCTGCCATTCGGCGGCCTGAATCTCCTGCTCACGAGGACCTTCTTCGCCGTGCAACGGCCGTGGATCCCCACGAGCCTGGCCGCGATGAACATCGTCGTGGACATCATTGTCAGCGTTGCGCTGTACAAGCCGCTCGGCATCGCCGGACTGATCCTCGGCACCATCGTCGCCAACATCGTTATGACAGGGCTGCAGTTCTATCGTCTGCGCGTCGGCCTGAACGGCCGCCTGGAGGGCGCTCAGACCACGATGATCACGACGCGCATACTCGTTGCGTCTGCCTTGCTGGCTGGTGTCTCATGGGGCGTCTGGAAACTCCTCGACGGTGTTCTCGGTGGCTCCTTGCCAGCCCAGATCATCAGTGTTGGAGGGGCGGCTGCAGTTGGCCTCGTTGTATACGTACGCGCCGTGCTGGCCATGCGTATCCCCGAGGCACACCAGGTGAGCACCCTGATCCGGGCGCGGCTAGGTCGCGCCTAATACCTGCGGGTTGAGCGGCAGCGAGCAGAGGCCGGGTGAGCCAAAGCCCACCCGGCTTGCGCCCGAACATAGATCGCCGCTTACTACATACGTCCCAGGACTGTGTGTTTCGCCTGGGCGGCTTAACACTCTCGACACCTGGACAGGCCGCCGGCCCGAGAGCTGGCGCGTTGCCGCGGCTGAATGAGTCCTCGTCGAGTTGGCGATCCGCCGGACCTTTAACGCTAGCGGGTCGGGTGCCATCTACGCTGTAGCTCGACCTATGGACCAGGCTCACATCCGCAACTTCTCGATCATCGCGCACATCGACCACGGCAAGTCGACGCTGGCGGACCGCATCCTGGAGCTGACGCACACGGTGGAAGCGCGCGAGATGCGCGCGCAGCTGCTGGACTCGATGGACCTGGAGCGCGAGCGCGGGATCACGATCAAGGCGCAGGCGGTGCGCGTGTTCTTCACGGCCAAGGACGGCGAGACTTACCAGCTGCACCTGATCGATACGCCTGGACACGTGGACTTCACGTATGAGGTGTCGCGCTCGTTGGCGGCGTGCGAGGGCGCGCTGCTGGTGGTCGACGCGGCGCAGGGGGTGGAGGCGCAGACGGTGGCCAATACCTACCTGGCGGTGGACGCGGGCCTTGAGCTGATCCCGTGCTTGAACAAGATCGACCTGCCGGGCGCGGAGCCGGAGCGGGTGGCGGGGGAAGTCAGCGACCTGATTGGCGAGCCGCCGGAGGGGATCCTGAAGATCAGCGGCAAGACGGGCGAAGGCGTGGGGGAGGTGCTGGAGGAGCTGATCGCGCGCGTGCCGCCGCCGTACGGGGACCCGGATGGCCCGGCGCGGGCGCTGATCTTCGACTCGGAGTTCGACCAGTACCGGGGCGTGGTGGCCTACATCAGGGTTGTGGATGGCGTGTTCCGCAAGGGCGAGGCGATCCGCGCGATGGCAACGGGCACGGAGGCGGACATCGACGACATTGGCTTCTTCAGCCCCCAGATGATGCCCACCGACCAGCTTGCGGCGGGCGAGGTGGGCTACCTGATCACGGGACTGAAGGATGTGACGCTGCTGCGGGTGGGCGACACGCTGACCACCCGCGCCAAGGCAGGCGGTGGCGCGGGCTCCGGCCGCAACGGCCACCCTGGCGAAGCGTCGGAGCCGTTGCCGGGCTACCGCGAGGTCAAGCCGATGGTGTTCTGCGGCCTGTTCCCGATCGACTCTGATGACTACCCGGACTTGCGCGATGCGCTGGAGAAGCTGGTGCTGAACGATGCGGCGCTGTCGTGGGAGCCGGAGACCTCTGATGCGCTTGGCTTTGGCTTTCGCTGTGGCTTTCTGGGCCTGTTGCACATGGACATCGTGCGCGAGCGCTTGGAGCGCGAGTACGACCTGGAGCTGCTGGCGACGATGCCGTCGGTGGAGTTCGATGTGACGCTGACCAATGGCGAGGAGCTGGAGGTGCATAACCCGTCGGACATGCCTGACCCGGGCACGATCGAGGAGATCCGCGAGCCGTTCATCACGGCGTCGGTGATCGCTCCGAAAGAGTTTGTGGGCGCGGTGATGGGGCTCTGCCAGGAACGCCGTGGTGAGCACACGGGCATGCACTACCTCTCGCCGGAGCGGGTGCAGATGACCTATGAGCTGCCGCTGGCGGAAATCGTGCTGGACTTCTTTGACCAGCTGAAGTCGCGCACGCGTGGCTATGCGTCGCTTGACTATGAGCTCAGCGGGCTCAAGCCGTCGGATCTGGTCAAGCTGGACGTGCTGCTGGCGGGCGACACGGTGGATGCGCTGTCGATGGTGGTGCACCGCGAGAAGGCCTATGAGATGGGGCGCACGTTGACGGAGAAGCTGCGCAAGCGCATCCCGCGTCAGCAGTACGACGTGCCGATCCAGGCGGCGATTGGTGCGCACGTGATCGCGCGTGAGACGGTGAAGGCGTTTCGCAAGGATGTGATCGCGGGCTGCTACGGCGGTGACATCACGCGCAAGAAAAAGCTGCTGGAGAAGCAGAAGGAGGGCAAGAAGCGGATGAAGCAGGTGGGCCGCGTGGAGGTGCCTCAGGAGGCGTTCCTGGCGGTGCTGGAGCTCGGCGAGGAGTAGCGGTGCGGCTGCTGTTTGTGTGCTTGGGCAACATCTGCCGCTCACCCACCGCGGAGGGGGTGATGCGTGCGCTGGTGGCGCGCGAGGGCATGGAGGGTGCCGTCCAGATCGACTCGGCCGGCACGGGTGCATGGCACGTTGGCAGCGCGCCCGACCAGCGCGCCTCTGAGGCTGCGCGTGCGCGCGGCATCGAGTTGGGCGGTACGGCCCGCCAAGTTAGGCCCGAGGATTTTTTTGATTTTGATCTTCTGCTTGCGATGGATGGCGAGAACATGCGCGAGCTTCGCCAACAGGCGCCAGGCGAGGCGGAGCGCGCGAAGGTGAGGCTGCTGCGCGAGTTCGATCCGGCGAGCGAGATGGCTGGCGATGCGGATGGTGTAGGCGGGGATCTCGACGTGCCCGACCCGTATTACGGCGGCCCGGGTGGCTTTGACGAGGTGTTCGACCTGGTGCAGGCTGCGTGCGCGGGCTTGCTCGAGCAGATTCGCGCCGGGCAACTGCTGTCCGGATAGCGACGACGTGACGCTTCCTGCGGGCGCCAGCTTTGTCGTGCGTGTGGGCGGCGGGGACATCAACGAGGCCTTCCGTGTGGTGCTGGCTGACGGCGGCGAGGCGTTTGTGAAGACACGCGCGGATGCTGCGCCGGGCGAGTATGCCGCTGAGGCTGCTGGGCTGGGATGGCTGGCTGAGCCGGGTGCGCTGCGTACGCCGCGCGTGCTGGAGGTGGATGAGCGTTACCTGGCGCTGGAGTGGATCGAGTCGGCGCCGTCGGGCGCGCTTGGCGTTGCGGGCGCGGAGGAGCTGGGCCGGGGGCTGGCCGCTACGCATGCGTCGGGCGCGCCGTGCTTTGGCTGGAGGGAGGGCTCAGGCGGCTTTGGCTCGCTGCGGCTATCCAACGAGCCAGCCGCTGATTGGCCGTGCTTCTACGCCGATCGCAGGCTGCGTCCGCTGGCGCGGCTCGCATGCGAGCGCGGTGCGGTATCGGCACGTGCGATTGATGCGATCGAGCGGGTGTGCGGCAAGCTCGATGAGCTGTGCGGCCCGTCGGAGCCGCCGGCGCGCTTGCACGGTGACTTGTGGTCGGGCAATGTGATGGCGGACGCAAGCGGGCGGCCGTGGCTGATCGACCCGTCGGCGTATGGCGGTCACCGCGAGGTTGATCTGGCGATGCTGGCCTTGTTTGGCGCACCGTCGCGGCGGATGTTTGATGCGTACGAGGAGGTCGCGCCGCTGGCTGATGGCTGGCAGGATCGGGTGGAGCTCTACCAGCTGCTGCCGCTGCTCGTGCACGCGTTGCTGTTCGGCGGGTCCTACGCAGGCGCGGTGGAGCGGGTGGCGCTGCGCTACGCCGGCTGATGGTCACGCCCGCGGGCGCCGGTCGGAGTGGGGGATATGCGCCCCGACACACTCGCGTCTCGCAGGCGGCTGTACATGCTTTCGCGGGTGGTGGTTGCACGCCACTACCGCATGGAGTTGACGCTTGCGATGGTGGCTGGCGCGGTGGCGAGCTCGCCCCGTCAGCTGCAGCGTGCGTATGCGCAGTTCGGCGATTTGAGCTTTCGCGAGGATCTACTTGCGCGGCGCATGACTGTGGCGGCTGAGTTGTTGATCGAGCAGCAGTCGATCCCGGTGGCGGATGTTGCGCGCCTGGTGGGCTATCGCCAGGCAACGCACTTCGCGCGCGCGTTTCGTCGCCGCTATGGGCTTTCGCCGGCAGATTTCCGCAGGGCGGCCCCGGTGCGCTAGCCGGCCACCGTTGGTGAGGTGTCGGGGGTGGATCGACTGGTGGCGTCGAGCGCCGCATACTGCCCATCGCCGTCCACTTCTGCCACGGTTTCTGCTGCGGGTAGCAGCAGGCGCATGAGCGTGCCGCCGCCGGGAGCGGGCTCGGCGGTGATGTTGCCGCCCTGCTGGGTGGCGACCTGGCGGACGATCGCCAGGCCGAGTCCGGAGCCGGGTCGGCCGCGCGCCTCGGCGCCGCGATAGAAGCGATCGAAGATGTGTGGCTGGTCCTCGACAGAGATGCCTGGCCCGTGGTCGCGCACGGTGATCTCCGACTGCTGCAGGCGAATTGCGACTTGCTCACCGGGCGGGCTGTACTTGATGGCGTTGTCGATCAGGTTGCCGATGGCACGCTCGAGCCTGGCGGGCACGCCGGTGACGATTGTCGGCTCGAGCTGCACTTGCAATGGTGTTGCGGGCGCGTGCCTGCGGGCCCGTTCGACGACCTCTAGCACCAGCAGGTCAAGGCGCAGGTCCTCGGCGTCGGCGCGTGGCTCCTCGCCGCGGGCGAGATCGATTAGATCGTTCATCAGCATGGTCAGCTCCTCGATCTGCTCGACCACATCACCGAGCAGCCGCTGACTGTCTGCAGGGTCCATGTTCTGGCCCTGCTGCTGCAGGATCTCGATGTTGGTGCGCAGGCTGGTGACTGGAGTGCGCAGCTCGTGCGAGGCGTCGGCCACGAGCTGGCGTTGTGCGTGCACGGACGCGTCGAGCGCGCTCATTGAGTGCTCGAGCGCATCGAGCATGGCGTTGAAGCTGGTGGCCAGTCGCCCGAGCTCGTCCTCGCCGGAGGGTTGTATCCGCCGGCTGAGATCTTGTGTCAAGGCGACGTGCTCGGCGGCTCCTGTGAGGCGCTTCAGCGGCTGCACCGCTGCGCCTGCGACCAGGCGTCCGAGCAGCGCTGCAAGCGCGATGCCGCCGATGACCAGGAGCACCAGGATCAGGCGCAGGCGGCTCAGCAGGCTGTCCACTTCGGTGAGCGGCTGGGCGAACTGCACGGCGAGCCCAGCCCCTAGCGGCTCGGTGAGGATCCGTAGATGCGTGCCATGGACGTAGGCGGTGCTGAACAACGATTTGCCGCCGTGTGCTGCGAGCAGCCGGGTGCTGGCGCTGACTGGAAGCGAGATGCGGTGAGCGGAGCGCAGCATGATTGTGCCGTTGGCGCTCACCACCTGCTGGTAGCCGAGCACCTGATCGGGCCCGGGTGCGAGCTTGCCGAAGGGGTTGCTCGTGGTGGTCTGGTGGCTCGGCGTCTGGCTGGGTTTTCCGCTAGCTGGTGTGATCCCTTTGGCGAGGGCGGCGCCGAGCGTGAGCCCGAAAGGCACGCCGCCGGGAGCTGCGCTCGGGTGTACACCGTGTCTGTTGAGGTAGTGCAGCAGTCGTGCTGCCTCGCGGCCGCGATTGCGTAGCTGTGCATCCACCTGCTTGTGCAGCTGAGCGGAGGTGAGCAGGTAGATGAGCAATGAGGCGAGGACCACTGCCACGGCGACCGCGGCGGCGGACGCGATGGTGATGCGCCGACGAAAGCTCATTGTGGTGTTCGCAGCACGTAGCCGACACCGCGCACGGTGTGCAGCAGCCGCGGCTCCTCACCGACCTCGGTCTTGCGTCGTAGATAGCCCATGTAGACGCCCAGCGAGTTGGAGCTTGAGCCGAAGTCATAGCCCCACACGCTCTCGAAGATGGCTGAGCGCGTGAGCACCTGCCGCGGGTGGCGCAGGAACATCTCCAGCAGCAGGAACTCGGTGCGGGTGAGCTGCAGCATCCGCTGACCGCGCCACGCCTCGTGGGCGCTGAGGTCGAGCCTTATGTCCTCGAAGGTGAGCGTCTCCTGCTTGCTGCCGTCATCGCCGGCGCGCCGCAGTAGCGCACGCACGCGGGCGAGCAGCTCGCGCAGCGCAAAGGGCTTCACTAGATAGTCATCGGCGCCTGCGTCCAGGCCGGCGACGCGGTCGTCGACCTCGCCGCGTGCGGTGAGCATCAGCACGGGCGTGCTGTCGCCGCTCGCGCGCAGACGCTTGCACACGTCCAGGCCGTTCATGCGCGGCATCGCGATGTCGAGGATCACGGCCTCATACGGCGAGCTCCCAAGCAGCTCCAGCGCCTCGTGCCCGTCGCTGGCGTTGGCGACGTCGTAGTGTTCCAGCGTAAGCGCACGGAACAGCGCATTCTGAACGGCGGGCTCGTCGTCGACGACCAGTATGCGTGCTTGCTCAACCATGATCGGGGGCATCCCCTGCGTACTGAGGCTAGCGTGATGGATTGCGTGGGCATGTGTCTAAGGAAGAGCGAAGAGAATGCTAAGAATCCCCAAGGGAGCAGGCATCGCTGAGCGGTCGCAGACCGATCAGGAGGCGGCGTCTGAGGGCAATGCCTTTGAGCGGCAGGCCAGCACCGATGAGAGCAGCGCGGTGATGGCAACGCAGTCACGCACCCTGCGCAACAGCATCATCAGCCTGGCGATCTTCTTCGCGCTGCTGGTGGCGCTGCTGGTGGGTGTGCCGGGCCTGGATGAAGCGGCCGATCGCATTGCCAAGGCGAGCATCCCGTGGATCGCTGCGGGGATTGCGCTGGAGGTGCTCTCGTGCGTCGGCTATGTGGTCCTGTTCGATCTCGTCTTTGGCCGCCTGGGGCGCAGCCTGAGCTCGCGGCTTTCGCTGGCGGAGCTTGCGGTCAACTCGGCTGTGTCGGTGAGTGGCCTGGCGGGCATTGCGCTGGGCGCGTGGGTGCTGCGCAGCAAGGGCGTGTCGGTGGAGCGGATCGCGAAGCGCTCGGTGCTGATCTTCGTGCTCACCAGCGCGGTCAACTTGGGAGCGGTGGTGGTGATCGGCGTGCCGATGTGGCTGGGAGTGATCTCGGGCTCGCGCAATGCTCTGCTCACGCTGCTGCCGGCGGCGGCTGCGGTGGCGATGATCCTGGGAACGCTGGCGCTGGCGTCATGGGCGCGGCGGGCGGCAGCCGGTAGGCGATTGCGGGGCGGTCGTTTGACGGTGGCGCTGGTCGCTGTGAGCGGCGGCGTGCACGACGCGGTGGGCCTGATTCGCGCGCATGACTGGAGGCTCTTGGGTGCGGTCGGCTACTGGCTGTTTGACAATCTGGTGTTGTACGCGTGCCTTGCGGCCTTTGCTCATACGCCTTCGTTTTGGGTGGTGGCGATGGCCTATCTGGTTGGCATGCTGGCCAACTCGGTTCCGGTGCCTGGTGGCTTCCTGGCGGTGGAAGGTGCGCTGTGGGGCATGCTCGTGCTGTTTGGCGTGCGCCCGTCCTCGGTGGCGATCGCGGCGGTCGTTGTCTACAGGGCGATCTCGCTGTGGGTTCCAGCGGTGATCGGATCGATCGCGTTCTTGAGCCTGCGCCGGGAGATTGGTAAGCCGGTCGCGCGAGTGGCTCCTGGCTAGCCGGAGAGCTGCTTGGCGTAGGCGAGCGTTGCGGCTGTCTGCTGGCAGACGTGGCCGGGGAGGTCGGCCATCACGCGTGCCAGGCCTGGGCTCTGCGCGCCGGACAGGCCAGGGCAGTAGACGGGCGGTGGCAGCTCGCCTGAGGCTGAGCCGGGCGCGTTCAGCGGGAGCAGCTCGCGAGTGGCCTGCAGCGCATGCGCAAATGTGTCGGAGAAGATGTCGATGGCGACCCTGCCGGTGTAGATCTCGATGGCGCGGCCTTCGTCATAGACGGTGGCGGGAACACCGCGCACGAGCATGTTGCTCTGCTTGCCCAGCGCTGCGTTGGAGTGCAGCGCGTAGATGACCGTTGTGACCTGGAGTGGCAGCAGGCAATTGCCCCCGCCCAAGATGCCTTTGTCGTTGACGCAGTCGCCGTAGTAGACGCTGTCGCCGAAGGTGTCGACGTATCCCTTGAGGCCGTCTGCGGCGGCGAGCGGGTGCCCGTCGAAGCTGTGGCCTACCCAGTAGACCCGAAAGTAGGGAAAGGTTTGCGCTTCGGCCAGCTCACTGGCGGCGACGGGCGCGGGTTCGCTGCGACCGCAGCCGCTTGCAGCCAGCGCTGAGCAGACGGCGGCGAGCACAAGTGCGATGCGCGCTGCGTGGCGAAGCTGGTGGGTGGGTGTAGCTGCGGTCATGGCCGTCATTATCTTGGCGTGCCCAGCAGAAGCACAGCTACTTCGCGGCCGCTCGACGGTTCACACGGGTACGACCCCGCTGCGATTGCGGCGGACGTGCCGGGGTCCGGTGGGGTAGCACACCGGACCCCGGTCAATCTTCCCACCGGGCGTGCAGGGCGTGCGCTGGCTTTGGCTCGAGCGCTTGGGGTGGTCATGTTCGCGGCGGTGCTTGTTGGCGTGTGGCTGGTGGCCGACCCGCGCACTCCCGACCTTGCGGCCCAGGTCTACCGCGTGGGCTTGTTTCGCCAACTGGGCTTTGCTGTGTGGGACAACAACTGGTACGCAGGGCATCATCTGTTGGGCTACAGCCTGTTGTACCCACCATTGGCGTCGCTGCTGGGGGTACGCGTGTTGGGCGCAGTGTGCGTGCTGGCCTCCAGCGTGCTGTTTGCGCGGCTGCTGCGCTCGGCCTATGGTGAGACGGCGGTGCGCTGGGGCGCTGCATGGTTTGCGGTGGCGGCACTGGGCGATGTGTGGATTGGGCGCATGACGTTCGCGCTGGGAGTGTCGCTGGCGCTGGCAGCTGGGCTGGCGCTGAGCAGGGAGCGCTGGCTGTGGGCGGGCGCACTGGCGGCGTTGTGCGCGGCAGCGAGTCCGGTGGCGGCGGTGTTGCTGGGATTGGCTGCGCTGTCGGTGGCGCTGGCGCGGCGCTCGCCGCGGGTGCTGCTGGTAGCGGCTGTGCCTGGCGCTGCAGTTGTGCTGGCGCTGGCTGCGCTGTTCCCAGAAGGCGGCTACGAGCCCTACCCGATCCTGTCGTTTGCGGCGACGCTGTTGGTGGTGCTGGCGTTCCTGTTGGCACTGCCGCCGGCGGCGCGGCTGCTGCGGATCGGAGCATGCGTGTACCTAATGGCGTGCGTAGCGTGTGTGGCGGTGCATTCGCCGATGGGCAGCAACATCGAGCGCTATGCGGTGCTGCTGGCAGGCCCGTTGCTGCTGTGCACCCGGTTGGACGCCCGTGGCAAGGGCAAGGGCGAGGGCGACGGCGAGGGGGGCGCAGGCGAGGGCAAGGGCGAACGCGGAGGCGCTAGCGGGGGCGTGTGGCGGCGGTTGCGCTGCGGGCCGGTTGTGGTGGCGGCGCTGTGCGTAACGGCGGTGTGGGTCGTTTGGGGGCCGGCACGCGAGACGCTTGCGGTGGCGGGCAGCGAAGCGACGAGCGCTGCGTACTACACGCCGGTGAAGCGTTTCCTGGCTGAGCAGCACGGCGGTCCGGTGCGGGTGGAGGTGCCGCTGACGCGCTCGCACTGGGAGGCGGCGCTGCTAGCGCCAAGCGTGTCGCTGGCGCGTGGCTGGGATAAGCAGATGGAGACCCGCTACGACGGGGTGCTGCTGGCGAAAGGTCTGACTGCAGCTGCGTATGAGCGCTGGCTGCATGAACAGGCAGTCACCTACGTTGCTCTCCCGGATGTGCAGCTTGATCCGTCAAGCGCACAGGAGGGGCGCTTGATTCGTCACGGCTTGCCGTATCTGCGCGAGGTGTTTGCGAGCGCGCACTGGCGCATCTTCCGCGTACTGTCGCCCACGCCGCTGGCGTCGGGTCCAGGGAGGCTCACGTTGCTGGGGCACGACTCGTTCGCACTGCGCGCAAGCAGGCCGGGGAGGTTTGTGGTGCGTGTGCACTTCACCCGCTACTGGGCGGTGAGCGCCGGCAGCGGCTGTGTGTCGCAGGCGCCGGGTGGCTGGACGGCGGTGAGCGCAGCCACAGCGGGGACGGTGCGGGTGACGGCTAGCTTCTCGCTCGGGCGGGCGTTCAGCTCGGGTGGCTCTTGTGCTGCGCGTTTGCCTTCTTGACCACGGGCGGCCGGACTACGGGAGCGGGGGCAGGGGCGGGCTTTTCGAGGGGGGCGAGCCCGAACAGGCTGCTGTAGCCGGTGAGATAGATGTTGGTGCCGTCGCTGATCACGGGGTCGAAGGCGCCGGTGCTGTCTTCGAACAGCACGCGCCCGGTGGAGATGCCGAGGCCGTAGGTGCGGTGGGTGCCGAGATCTGAGAAGTAGACGGTGCGCCCGACGATAGTGGCCGACCCGGAAATGCGCCCATGCGCGTTGAATTTCCAGCTGATGTGGCCGGTGCGCGCGTTGAGCGCGTAGAAGTTGCCGTTGTAGGAGCCGAGGTAGACGGTTGGCCCGAGGCCGGGGGCGTTGGTGACGGCGGGCGAGGCGTAGACGTAGGCGCCGGTCTGCACGGCCCAGTCAAGGCGTCCGCTGGAGGCGTCGTAGGCGTAGATGCGTCCGTCGGTGTTGCCGAGGAAGACCCGCCCGTAGACGACGGCGGCGGTTGAGTAGAAAGTGCCGCTGCCGAGCAGGGCGCCTTCGGATTTGCTGACCCACAGCGCTCGCCCGGTGCGCTCGGAGACGGCCTGCAGGCGCCCGGAGTAGTCCCCGAAATACAGCACCCCATCTGACAGCGTTGGGCTGGCCTTGACGGAGGCATGCGCGTGATAGGTCCAGATGAGGCTGCCGTTGCGGTCGTTGAGCGCATACACGGTGCCTTTTTGCGAGCCGAAGAAGAGATGCCCGTGGTCGATCAGCGGCGAGGACTCGCTGGGGCTGGGTAGACCCCGCCACCAGCGGACGGCGCCGTTGGCGCTGTTGAGCGCGTACACGCGCCCTGGGCTTTTGGGGTGACCGCTGTAGAGAATGGTCACGTAGACGGTGTTGGCGGTGACGGCTGGGGAGGAGGCGGACAGCCGCCCCAGGCTCCGCCACCACAGGAGATGGCCGGTGCGCTTGTCGATCGCGCTGAGAACCCCATCGTCGCCGAGTTGATAGAGGTAGTTGCCGTAGATCACCGGTGGGAACTCGAGCAGCGCGCTGCCAGTGTGTACCCACAGGCGTTTGAACGGTGCGTGCACGTTGCTGGGAGCTGGGAAGAAGCGTGTGTGGTTCTTGCTGTAGCCGTAGAAGGGCCAGGCAAAGCGGTTTGGCCCGCTGGCGGGCAGCGTGGGCGTGGGCTGGGGCACGAACGGGGCGTGCGGGTGGTAGATGCTGCCGGTGCGCTGGCGCTGGTAGAGGTAGCCGCCGAGCACGCTGGCGCCGACCAGCAGGACGAGCGCTACCAGGGCCAGGCGAACGCGCGTGGACCGTGGGAGCAGACGCCGCAGGCGGGCGCTCACTGGCTCGAGCGGCGCCTGCTCAAGCTGCGAGCTTGCGCGGAGGCGTGTCGGTCGAGGCAGCCATGGCTGGCGCCTGCGGCACGGCGGCGGCTGTACTTGGAAGCCGCTTGCGTGCATGTTTGCGCTGGACGCGCTTGGCGCGACGCTCGGGACGCCCTGGGATGCGTGCGGTCCGCGCGATCAGCCGGGCGACGCTGAGCGCGAGCAGCCACAGGCAGGCTACGGCGAGTGGGGGCAGCGTCAGGCCTGAGACGAGCGCGAGCACGTCGTGGTTGCCGCCAAGAGACCAGCTCCACAGCAGATAGTCGCCGCAGGTGAGCCCGGAAACAAAGACCAGAGGCCTGTGGGACACGGAACAACCTTAGAGGTGTTGGGGGACAGATGAGCACTGGATAGCGCATTTGCTCCTGTGCAGCGCCCGGTCGGGCATCTGCGGGGAGCGCGGGTACTTATGATCGCTGGCGATGAGCGTGGCTGATGGACAGTCGCAGGTGTTCGCGCCGGGGCTACTGAGTGGCCAGGTGGCGCTGGTGACGGGCGGAGGCACGGGCTTGGGCAAGGCGACGGCATTGGAGCTGGCGCGATGCGGAGCGACGGTGACGATTGCGGGGCGACGCGCGGAGGTGCTCGAGCAGGCAGCAGCGGAGATCGCTGAGCTGGCGGGGGGAGAGCTTGCGGGCGAGGCTGACTGGGTGGCGGGCGATATCCGTGATCGTGCTGCGGCGCAGAGAATGGTGCGCACGGTGCTGGAGCGTTACGGCCGCGTTGACTTGCTGGTGAACAACGCGGGCGGCCAGTTCTTCAGCCCGGCGGAGTTGATCGCAGCGAAGGGCTGGCTGGCGGTGTGGCGGCTGAACGTGGACGGCATGCTGAACATGGCAGAGACGGCGTTTGATCTTGCACTGGCGCCTGCTGGTGGGGGGACTGTGGTGAACGTGACGCTATCCCCCCACCACGGTATGCCAGGCATGGCCCACTCGGGCGCAGCGCGGGCAAGCGTGGAGGCGCTGACGCGCGAGCTGGCTCAGCGCTGGCAGGACGCTGGCGTGGCGGTGATGGCGGTCGCGGCAGGCACGTTCGACACGGAGGTACTGTCGAAGTACCCGGATAACGTGCGAGCGGGCGCAGCGCGCTCGGTGCCCCTCCAGCGCCTGGGCACAGCCGCAGAGCATGCATGGCTGGTAGCGCTGCTGGCCTCGCCGTTGGGCCGGGCGTTCAACGGCTCAACGATCACGTTGGACGGTGCGCGCGACAACTGGTTCGGCCCGTGGCCGCCACCGGGCCTGACGGACGAGTCTGGCGAGGTGCCAACGGAGGAGCGCAGGTAGGGGCTAGAGGCGCAGGTAAGATGGAGCGAGGGCTGCGGGCGAAGTGTTGTGGTTGCACAGAAGCCTTCCAAGCTTCTAGGGCGGGTTCGATTCCCGTCGCCCGCTTGTTTGCCACGGGGAGTGGCGCAGTCTGGTAGCGCACCCGGCTGGGGGCCGGGCGGTCGCAGGTTCAAATCCTGTCTCCCCGACTAAGTTCTCGTTGGATGCTGGGGTGGGCTGGGGGCGGCTGGAGGCCGCGAGTTTGGCTCTGTGGCGCGGATCTTCCGGTCATCAAGTAGAGCGCAAGGCGGCACTGTCGAAAGGACTTTTCGACTCAACCGCACACGGACCGCACACGCGAGAGAACTAGACCGCACATGACGGTCTCGCTCCGGAAACCGCCTTGCTAAGCGGCGAGAACGCTGCAGCGGCCGAGACGGCGCTCGCAGGGGCCGTCAAGCGTTGCTCAGTTGCTTGGCCGATCGGACCACTCTGCCCAAGCTTCCAGCACTGGGCGGACCAATGGTGGCGTTCGCCGCTCGATGCGTTCTGCGTCACCGAGCGTGACCTCGTTCGTGTCCGATCGGGAAATGGAGGAACGCCAAGCGTGAGTAGTGCCATCTCGCTGAACGAGGTACGTCAGGAAGGCCTCTCGACGGTCCTCGCGCTCGGTTGCCCGCATCTTCGCGCGTGGGTCGTCCTCTTCAACCATCAGCGCTTCCCATACTTCCGTGCTCACGATCAGCGCGTCGGCTCCAAGGCGGTTGACCTCGGAAGCAACCCGATCCATGCCCAAGTACGCCTCCCGATGGTCACCGGGTTCCAGAGTGAGTTGTCCGACGATCGAGCGTCCGCGAAGGAGCCAGACAATCTGAATGTGCTCTTTGTCTACGACAAGGAGCTGGCGGCCCTGCTCGTGCAGAAGCCGAGCTTTCTCAGGTCCGCCCGCCTCCTCGGACACGGGTTCGGGCAACGAGCCGTAGCGGCGTCGAAGATCGTCGAGGCTGATCGGGGGGCCCAACACGGACTCCACAGTTGCGCGCGTTGGCGCTCCCGACGAGAGATCCCTACGGCTCGTCCGCTTCTCGCGGCCAGCCCACATGCAAGCGAGCCGTCCCCCCGGATGGGAGCCGCCCCACCCGCAAGGGTCGTTCGCGGTCTCGTCGCACGTCGTCATCGAGGCCGAAGACTGGTCGTGTGCGTCGACAAGTAGCTGGGACAGAATCCCGTAGCAGTGGGCAAGCGCATCGAGTAGCTCGTCGTCTGGTAGATCATCGACAGTCCAGCGCCGCTCTACGACGAGTATCCCCTCATCGAGCGCGCGACGACCCAAGGATGGGAGGTTCAACGCCCGAGCGATCTCCTCTACTGGGGCGCCGGGGTCAACCTTGATGTCGATGGCCTCGCTCCGCAACAGCTCCCCCACTACTCGCACGCGGGCCGTGGAGTGTGTGCTGAGGTCGCCCTGCTTGACGATGCGGTTCCGAGCCTTGTGAGCCCATCGCATACGTGGGTCGCTTTCCATGCGGGACTGCCACCCGCCGTACCATTCTTTGAGGTCGGCGTCTTTCCCGATGTCCTTCTGGAGCGCGAACGTGACGTTTCGTAGCGTCTGGATCAGCGCGTTCAGCTTCGTTACGAACGCCTCGGGATCGTTGTAAGCGTCCAACGCCTCGTGCCAGAGAGCATGGGCTTCGTTGAGTCGTGCGTGACCGTTTGGAAAAGGACAGGGCTCGGTCATGGCGTCGTCGGCTGCGAGGTCTGGTTCCCCTGCCTCGGGGCCTTCGGGCGGCATTGGAAGCCCCCGCACAATGAGCCCGATTTTCAATCCCGCCCTCTTTGCGCGGCGGCGCTCAGGGCGGGGCAGGGCAGGCGGCACCAGCTCGGCTTCCGCAGCCTCGATGGCCCAGAGCACGCGGAGCACCCGTTCCGCGAGGTTCATCGTGACGCTCAACTGCTGAGAACAAACAGACTCCCCGTCGAGGTGGATCCAGGAGCCGACACGGCCGTCAGCCCGAGCGATCGCGTCACCCGGTCCCGGTGCCGGCCACTCTGCCCGACCGCCCTGGATAAAGACCCATCGAGCCCAAGCCTGGTAGTCGGTGCCACCCCACGGATGGACGCCCCCAACACTGCCGAAGGGCACCACGCTTAGCAGGCCTTCTCTTTCCCAGCAGACGGCACCCCGGAGATGAAACGGAAGAGGCCAGGTCTCGGCATCCCAAGCTAGGGGTGCCCCGTGCTCTGTCTCAAAGTCGAGGTAGATCGGCGAGGCTGGGAGATGGGCCTCCGCTGCGTACTGCGTCAACTCGTCGACATCCGTCCAGGGCGGAATCCATGCGGCAGCCCGACGATCGATCGAGACGAACTGGGCCTGCGCCAAGACGGTGCCCAAGCGCAGACAGACGTGGAGCTTTGCTCTGATGGCCTGATCGACGTCTTCGTCGGAGCCCGGCTCCGGGTCGACCCTCCAGGGGGCGTCGAGCCGAATCTGCGGGTAGTCCCTCGCTGCGATTAGGCCGCCCATCGTGAAGGGGAGCGTGTCGCGCCACACCGCGGGGAACGACGCGGCTCCGTGCCAGCGGGGCACCGGGTCAGGATCATCGACTGCGGGCAGCCAGCCGGGCCCGACAGGCATGCGCGGCTCCTCGGTGTCTTGTATCGGTCTTGCCTCGTCCATCGCTCCGGCTCCGGTTATAGCGTTGCCGATTTAGGCGGCGCGTTCCGGCATATGGGAGGCTGTCCCGATGGAAGCTGCCTTCGTGCGCATTGGCCAGAGCACCGTTCGCTCCGAGCTAACCACCGCCACAGGGGCGCGTGGCGTCGGCACATATCGGCTCGCCCTCAACCTGGAGTGGTCGCCTACCAGCTTCGACGAGCTGGAAGGCGCCAAGATCCTTCTCGGCGGCGAGCTGCAGGCGAGCTTCGCCCAGGACGCACCGCTTCCACTCGCTCAGCTCCAGGCGATCTACGCGATGGCTTTCCCGAGCCGCGCGCACGGTACGTCCACCAGGATTGACCTGGGAGCCAACTTGAGCGCGGCGCAAGTGGAGGCGCTTGAGCACGACCGCGACGGCGGCCCGATCAAACTGCATCTCAACCTGCAAGGCGGCGTCTTCCGCGGGGCGAGCGACGAGACGACACCGCTCAGCTTGGTCTTCTCGGACAGCCTTGTTTATCGGTTCCGGCCGAGCGACTGGCTGGAGATCCTTGAGCACTGGCGGTACGCCCAGGGGTTCCTTATCCAAGTACCGATGATCGATGGGCCTGATTCCGGGCGCATCAAGAGCGCCCGCGCTGATCTTGAGCAGGCGATTCAGCATATGTCTGAGGGGCGGCCGCGTGAGGCGGTTGCGGCCTGCCGAGATGCGCTCGAAATCGCATTCGGCGACGACAGCGGGCAGTTCCTGGAGTTGGGCTACAAGGCGCCGGGTATCGAGGAGGCCGGCAAGGACGCACGCTTCTGGTTGGTCCAAAGAGGGCTACGAGCGGTGGCCCACGCGGCCAAGCACCGCGACGGTGTTACGGCGGACATCGAGTGGGAACGCAGAGATGCCCGCGCGCTGATCATGATGGTCAGCGCCCTGCTCGAACGCGAATCGGCATAACTCGGGCAGCGCTGGACTTCCCCTGAGCGTTTGTTCTCGGGCTGACGAGCCCAACGTCACGCGAGCCACTCGGGCGGTGCGGCGCCTGGCTTCCATGTAGTAGTGACGCTGCCGCCTTCCTGACGCAGCTGGTGGCTGAAATCGATGAGATGGGTCTGGAAGGCCAGCTCGTGTCGCGGGTCCTCGGCGGCTACATCGATCCAATCGCGCCAGACGACCAAGGCGCACAGCGCCTCTACGTGGGACGAGTCCTTCCACCATCCCTCGCGGAGGTAGGCGAGCTGGCGGGGGTAGCGGCCATAGAGGGCGGCGATCGAGCCCCACATCCGTTGACGCCATCCGCGGTCGCCCATGACCGGCTCGATCCACGGCGCGTGTCGATCGTCGATGAGGTCGTCGTCGATGAGCGCCGGGAGAGAACTGTCACTGTCATTGCTTCGGTCGGGCAGAGTGGTTTGGGATAGGCGCTCGGCTGCTATGCGCGCGACGGGTACGCCATCGCGCGCTGCTGCGCCTCTCAGTTCGGCCATCACGGTGTCGGAGAGGGTGATCTTCAGTCTCTGGCTCATGGTCATCTCCTCGTGTCGGGTTGGACGCTCTTGTGCGTCTGTGGTTAATGACCGTGGGCCAGCGAAACCGGCCAACGAATTGAAGGGTCACGTGTGGGCCTGCTCGGACCCGTGCATCTAGTCTGTTTTGACTTACGAGCGACGGACGCCGGCGAGTGGCGCAGTCGGCTGACGGCGGGCAGGGTCAGGCAGTGACCCGCTGGATCGCTGAGCGTCGAGAGGGTGCGTCGAGCCGAGCGGCGTGTCCGGTGGCTAGCGTCGGCGCTCTGCGGCGTCGATCGCTTTTGCGAGGTCGGCGAGCGAGTGGTCGAGCGCGTCGAGGAGTGCCCTCACCGTTGCCCAGGCGGGCGCGCTCTTGGCCGACTCCAGGCGGTTGACGGTCCCGAACGTGATGCCGGCGGCGCTGGCGAGTTCCTCCTGTGTTTGCCCGCGCTGCTCCCGCATCTGGCGGATCGCTTGCCCGAGGGCTGGATCGGTTGGTAGTCGGGGCGGCATCGAGGCGGGAGCCTGTCAGGGTCAGGCACTTACGTCTATGCGCTTGAGCCTATCCGCTTGAACCACTATGCTCACGCTGATATCCAAAGTGCCCCCGCGCCGCGCTAACGGCCGGGGGCGTGGCACCGAGAGCCTGAACTCCCGGCGCACAGGGACCCTAGCGAGACAGCACGGTTCCTTCACGCCCCGAGCAGTCCTCCCGGAGCCTCCAACCACAGGAGGAACCGATGAGCACGACTCCCATTCCCGACGCGATGATCGTCGCCGCGATCGAGCGCGCCGCACTGCACTACGGGCGCCCCGGCGTCCCCATATGGGTGATCCTCGAACACCTGGGCCTCCCACGACGCACACGCCGCGTCAGGCCACAGATCAGTGCGCTCGCTGACACGGGCGCTCTGGCTACGTCCCGCTCCCACGGCGTGCAGGTATGGAGCCTGACCGCTCCGGGGCGCCGTCAGCTGCGGCGTGCCGGCGACGTCGCGCTGCCCGAGTCTCCACAGCATCAAGCGTGGCGCGCGGCGCGAGCGCTCGCTGAGCAAGAGATCGATCGGTTCCGCTCGGCGATGGCCGACGTGCTCGCAGAGGCGACGGCGCTGCTCGACGGGAGCGGCTCATCCGATGGCTGGTTCGAGATTGCGAATCGGCTGCGAACGGCAGCATGGCGTCTTGGGTCAGCCACCTACTGCCTCTTGCAGTGGAGCGAGCCCACCGACGATCGCGCCGACATCGACGACCACACGATGGCGGGCGACGTCGTGCTGGGCGACGACGAGCGCGCTCGCTATCAGCAGCGTCGCAGCGGCCGCCGCAACACGAACCTCTGGCAAGACAGCGAGTGAAACAAGACAAATTGTTGGCCGCTTTGCGCTCTTCGCGGTCATTAAGGGTGTGGGCAGGACAGATGCCACTCCTGAGAGCCTCAGCCTTCGGCGACGGGATGCGAACGTGGAGCCGTTCGTGTCCCGTCACGAGCTTGGACGCCTCATGGGGGTGAGCGTGGCCACGGTCGATCGACTGGTCGCCGAAGGAATGCCGTCCGTCACTTGGGGACGCCGCACGCGGCGCTTTCGGGCATCGGCGGCAATCGCGTGGGCCGCAGACCGAAGGAGATTTACGTGAGCGTCACGCGGCTTCCGTCAGGTCGCTGGCGCGCACAGGTGTATGACCCGGCGACGGGAACCAACGTCAGCGTCTCGACCCTTCTCGGGGGTCCGGGGACGTTCGCAACGAAGACCGAGGCGAAGCGGGCTCGGGAGAAGGCGCGTGAACGCCTCGGGGAGAGCCGGGAGGCAGTCATCACGCTCGCTGCCTTCTGGCAGCGCTGGACGAGCGATCCGCTGTTCGCTCGGCCGAAGGAGTCCACGAACATCCACAATCGCGAGCGGACGAAGGGGTTTGTGGCTTTGTACGGCGCGCGGCCGATCAATGAGATCGATGACGCTGTAGTTGCCGACTGGCTGGCTGGCGGAACTCGCAACGGCACCGTCCCGGCGCTGCGAGCGATGTTCAACGATGCAGCGTCGGCGAAGGCCGGCAGGATCGTGCGCAGCAACCCGTTTGCCCGTCTTGGAATCTCTCGGGGTCCCGGTCGTCGGCACGAGCAGCCACCGAGCGAGGAGCAGGTGTGGAAGATCGTCCGGTGTGCCCGTGAGGTGGCCACGCCATCGTTTGCGGCATGGCTGCAAGTCGCGGCGTTCACGGGACTCAGGCCCGGCGAGCTGGACGCGCTGCGGCGCGAGAACGTTGACTTGGATCGCTCGCGCATTCTGGTTGTCGAGCAGTTCAGCGCGGCGACACGCACTTTCACGCTGCCGAAGAACGGGCAGAGACGTGAGGCGCCGTTGACTGACCCGGCCCGCGAGGCGCTCGTCTCCCTGCCTGTCGAAAGCGCATTCTGCTTTTCGTCGATCCGTGGGGAGCACTGGACGGCCTCGGCTCGCGCCTACCACTGGAAGGCGGTCCGGGCGGCGGCGGGGTGGGAGGGGAGCTTGTATCTGGCGACACGGCACTTCGCAGGCTGGTACATGGTCAACGTCCTTGACTTGCCATCGGAGGACGTGGCGATCGCCCTCGGGCACACAGACGGCGGCGAGCTGGTGCGGCGGCTCTATGGGCACCGCGACCACGATCGCGCTCTTGATCGCGTGGCAACTGCCTACCGGCGAACGGCCAGCCAAACACAGCTGAGGCTGGTCTGAGCGTCGGAACGAGACGGAAGGGTCCGCAACGTGTCCGATGATCCGTGGATGCCAAAGAGAGCGCGTCTCGTGTGGGAGCACGGCACGAGGGTCAAGTTCCACTACACCGAGCACGAGCACCCCGTGAGAATCCTCGCCGAGCAGGTGTTCCGAGTGCCCGAGCGGCCGGGGAGCGTGGGGCATGGGTTGTACGTGACGACCGTGCAGCCGCGCTCGATGCCCGACGAGAAGCTCTTGGATCTACTGTTTGCGCGAGGTCGGCCCGTGATCGCCGTCGAAGGTGTCGTGGTGCTGCGCGACGACGCCTTCGCGTGGAAGCGCTACTCGCACAGGAGCTACGTCCATAGCGCCTCTCCCGGTGACGTTCTGGACTTGTCGCTTGCGTTGGTTGGCGTCGGTGTACGTCGTCGTGGCAACTGGCTCTGGTCGGATGGCATCTATCTGCCGCCTACATGATCCTCTGCTAATCTTCCATGCAAAAGTAAGTTGAGCAATGAACTCTTTGCTGCAAAGCCCGATGCCCCTGGTTCGCGCCGATGGCGAGGGTTACACGTATGCCGGGGAGTGGCTCGACGGCTTTGCCGATCGGCCGGAGCTACCGCTGCCGGTCCGTGTTCGCCTGGCGCGCTTGGGTGAGCGCTACGCCCCCAAGAAGCTCTCGGCGGCGCAGCGAGACCTGCTGGCGTCCCCGATGGCAGAGCGAGACGCGACGCGCCAGCCGTCGGCGGAGCTGGACGGCTTCGAGGCGAACGCGCAGGAGATGGAGAGGGCTTTCGAGGACGGCGTGTACGCCGAGCTGACAGCCGAGCAGCAAGCGTGGGTCGCCGACCCCAGCTCACATCCTTCGCTCGCTGAGGACGCTCGATATCCGCTCACACTCGGTCAGCTCCACCTTCTGACGGGAGCGAGCGAGCGCCAGTTGCGGCATTGGAGCGATGAAGGCTTGATCCCGTCGCACCGGGCCGGAGCACATCGCCGGTACTACAGCGTCGCGGTAGCCCGTGCGCTGCTATTGGCAGATACGCCCCCTCAGCAGGTCGCAACTCTCATCACGCTTCGTAAGGGGGGCAATCACGCTCGTCGCCTATGGGCGCTCATCGGCGAGGAGAGTGCGAGTGCTGTTAACGCTGGACGGTAGGGCGGGCATGGAACGCGCATAGCTTCAGGCACGCCGTCGACGAGCAACGGTCTGTCCGCAGACGGGTCTAAGGTCCCTCGGCTACCAAACCATAGGAGTTGATGGCGTATGGCAGATGACTCGCTGCCCTATCTCAACGCGCCGGGCAACATCACGAAGGTCTTGAACAAGGTCAAGGACGCTGAGACGCCGCCGCGCTTCAGTCAGGATTACTTGGCGACGACACTTCAGATGCCGGGTGGTTCGGCCAGGCCGGTGATCCCATTCCTTAAGCGGACCGGCTTCCTTGCGAGCGACGGGACACCGACTGACCTCTACAAGCGCTTCCGTGGCGCTGACGGCGGAGTTGCCGCCGCCGAGGCGCTCAGGCTGGGCTACGCCGCGCTCTACCGCGTAAACGAGTATGTCCACGATGCAACCGATCCGAAGTTGAAGGACATGATCGTCCAGGTAACAGGTGCGGAAAAAGGATCGAACCGGGTTGGAGCGATTGCGTCGTCATTCAAGGCGCTGATGGCATTTGCTGACTTCAGCGGCAAAGTATCCTCAGCTGAAAACGCCGGTCCAGAGATAGTCGAGGCGACCGTCGCTAACGAGGTCCCGGCTCGCCTTGGCGCTGAGATCAAGCTGGGCTACACGATCAACCTGCATCTTCCAGCAACATCGGACATCGCGGTCTTCGATGCCATCTTCCGGAGCTTGAAGGAGCACTTGATCCAATGAGCCCCAGCACCATCGACGCGATCAAGCTGTTCGGCGTAACGAGCCAACTGATCGAGCACAGCCTCGACCGAGTTGAACGGGAGAACGCGATCGACCTGCAACGTGGGACCGCGGACACGGGAGATATCGACGAGGCGTACTACCCACAGATCGAAGGTGCCATCCGTGCAGAGGCGGCAGCGATGGCTCCTCACTACGAGGTCTTTTATTCCCTTGAGAAGACGATTCGGCGGACCGTACGCGATCAGATGCAGGAGGCGCATGGGGAACACTGGTGGGACCAGAAGGTTCCCCCGGACCTCGTGTCCTCAGCGAAGAAGCGTCAGGACGCAGAGGCAAAGAAGGGGTTCACGCCTCGCTCCGCGGATCCGCTCGACTTCCTGACATTCGGTGAGCTTGGCGAGATCATCAAGGCCAACTGGGACGCTTTCGGCGCGATCTTCACGACGAAGGCGGCTGTTGAGAGGGTCCTGGCCGACCTAAACACTCTTCGCGGCCCGATTGCACATTGCAGCCCTCTGGCTGAGGACGAGGTGCTTAGGCTGAAACTGGCCGTTCGCGACTGGTTCCGGCTGGGCGAGTAGTAGCTGGCCTGGCATAGCGGGTGGTTTCGCCCGACGTTCTTATAGCTGGTAGCGAAACACCGCACACGAATCCGCACACGCGGGACTAAAGAGCCCGTGTTCGCGCCCTCCAACCCCTGTCTCCCCGATTTTCGGTCATAGGTTCAGAACCTTGAAGATCTGCGAGCGGAAGCGAAAAACCCGAGCAAAAGCCGAGGATCGCGGAAGGTCTGTTCTCGCTTGTTCCCGACTGTTCTCGGTACGCGGGACCGCAGAAGGACCGCAGGGAGCGTTGCTGCGGTCCCCTGGCAGCGGCGCACGGTCACACCGAGGCGTGCCAGTCTTTCGACTGTATGACCATGTTTCGGTAATCGTCGATCATCGAGTCGGCGGGCGCTTGGCCGGTCAGTAGCGTCGTTAGCCACTCGATGAGCGCGGCGAATGCATCGTCGCTCAGCTTGAGTCCTCGGTGCCTGGAGAGCCGAGCCTGCGGGACGGCTTGGAGGTGATCAAGGCGCGCGAAGCCCTCCTTGAACGCGAGCGAAGACGCGGCCGGCAGGTAGAAGACGTTCGCGATGTCATAGGTCTGCATTCGCCGACGCATCGCTTCGCTGTATTGCTCGGACTTGTAGACGGGCACGACCATCGCGATCTCGGCGTGTGTCGTGCGGTCCTCGCGCCCAAGCAACTCGGAGGCGTGTGTGCCGCCGATCACGATCACGGGGCGGTCGCGCTTGGTCTTCGCGACAACCGCGCCTTCGGTTGACTCCATCTTCAGGCTGGCTACAGGAGGATGGTCGAAGATCTCCTCTGTGCGGCCGCAGACCTTGTAGTCGAGCTTGCTGTCATCTGACGGGTCGACGCGCGTGATCTTCAGGCCGTGGCGGGCGGGCAGGTAGATCGGCTGGTCACTCCAGATGTGACCGGGCTCGAGCGCCGGCTCGCAGGGTTCGTAGAACGGGTCGATCAGTCCGTCCATCAGTAGGGCGGCTCCGCTTCGGCGTCCGGAGTGATCATCAGCCGTCCCCGGCCGTCGCCGAGCCGAAGCGATTCGTCGTCTGGGTCAGTGAGGAAGGCTCGCCCGACATCCGCCGGTGCCGGCCGTGTGTGCTGACCGCGACGCTGGCGCCAGTCGGCGAGCCGCTCGTTTGCGTCGGCGGGCAACACGGGCGAGGACAGGGGCGGCGCCGCGCGAGGCTCTGGCTCGCTGCGGGCGCGGCTCATGTCGAGCGGCTCGCCGCGGATCGCGTCGCGCATCGGTGCAGTGTGAAAGTACACGTGGTCGAGCAGTTCGTTGAGGTCGAGCGCGGCGAAGCGACGGATCACGTCGTCGACCTGGCGCCGCGTGGCCGGCGGCCAGTCCTCGCCGTCCGGGGCTTGTGGTGCGGCACGGTACAGACGAGCGTCCTTGTAGCCCTCAACGATCAATGCGGTGCCCTCCAGAGGCTCGAGCGTCTGCGGAAACTCCAGCGCATAAGGCCCGTAGTGGAAGAAGATCCATCGAAGTCCGGTCAGAGGCGGTCGTCCTGACGCCGCACGTTCGACATCGATCAGGTACAGGAGCTTCACCAGCTTCGTCTGGTTGAGCGTGATGCCGCGGTCAACCGCGCGTGCCACCAGATACGCGACGAGCGCGCCCAGATCGGGGTCGTGTTTGGGAAATAGCGGCAAGTGATCGACGAGACGCGGTCAGGTCACCGGAAAGGGCACCGACTGCATCGGCAGAGTCCGTGTCTATTGTGAATCCGCGCGGTGGGAACCGCGCAACCCGTCACCTCGATGGAGCCACGCGCCGAGGTACACAGCTCTCCAATTTCACGCACCTCACCCCAACGCACCGGCTTGGATGATCGCACACCCATGGCTGTCCGGCGCCGGCGCCCGGCGCGGCAACGGAGCGACCGGAGCTGCGGGCACGCGGACCGGGGCTCGTCACGTCTACGCCAAATGATCGTGTCCGGCGAGGGCTTCAGTATCCCAAGACTCGCCATGGGCCTGATCATCCACACAGCTGACATCCACCTCGACAGCCCGCTCGCCGGTCTGCCGGAATACGAAGGGGCGCCGCACGACGCGGTGCGCCTGGCGACGCGCCGGGCTCTGACGAACATCGTCGACCTGGCAATCGAGAAGAACGCCGACATGCTGATCATCGCCGGGGACCTGTACGACGGCGAGCCCAAGGACCAGAACACCGGCCTGTTCCTGTGCGCCGAGCTGACGCGACTGCGACGCGCCGGCATCGAGGTGGTGATCGCGCACGGCAATCACGATGCCCAGTCGGCGATCACCCGCCGCCTGCCGCTCCCCGACGGCGTGAGGACGATGCCGACGAAGAAGCCGGGAACCGAGCTCTTCCCCGCCCTCGGCATCGCCGTCCACGGTCAGGGCTACCCGGACAGAGACGTGCTGAGTGATCTCTCCGCCGCCTACCCGGACCCGATCGACGGACTGCTGAACATCGGCGTGCTTCACACCGCGCTGAGCGGCCGCGACGGACACGCGTCGTATGCGCCGTGCTCGAAGGGCACGCTCGCCGCGCGCGGATACGACTACTGGGCGCTCGGGCACGTACACACCCGCGAGGTGATCGGGGAAGACCCCTGGATCGTGTTTCCCGGCTGTCCTCAGGGTCGAGGACTGCGAGAGTGCGGATCGAAGGGCGTGATGATGATCGAGATCGACGAAGATCGCGTGATCGCCGTCGAGGCGCATCCGGTCGACGTCGTGAGATGGGCCAATCTCACGGTCGATGTGACCGGCGCGGACGACCGCGACGAGGCGCTCGCACGCGCGCGTAAGGTGCTCACGGACGTCCTCCCCACCGCGGACGGCCGGATCCTCGCGTGCGGAGTGAGCATCGAGGGAGCGTGCAACGCCCACCGCTCGCTCGGGGCATATCCCGGGAGACTGACCGAGGAGATTCGCGCGCTCGCGCTCGACGTCGGTGCAGAACAGATCTGGGTCGCCAGCGTGCAGTGCGCGACTCGACCGGGCGTCGTCGCGGGTGACCTGAACTCCCGGCGCGACCCGATCGCGCGCCTGCTCGTGGACGCGCGGGCAGCCGCCGCGGACACCGAGCAGCTGTCGGAGCGAATTCCAACCATCACCGAGGTTGCGGCGCTGATGCCCGCAGGAACCCTTGGCGAGGGACACCTCGGGCCGACGGACCCGCAATGGGTGGCCGATCGTGTCGCCAGCGCCGAGCGCCTGCTGATCGGACGGCTCGCCGGTAGTGAGACGACATGAGAATCGCCACACTCGAGCCCGCCCCATACGGACACCTGACGAAACTCCCGCTCGATTTCCGTGAACCCGGGGGTGGTCCCGGCCTGCACGTCGTGGTAGGCCGCAACGGCGCCGGCAAGTCGACGTCGCTGCGGGCACTCGACGGCGCGCTGTTCGGCATCAACCGCCGCACACCGGACGCACACACCCACCCCGGGCCCGCGCTGAAGATAGCGATACGCCTGGAAGCACCCGACGGCCGACCGCTGAATGTCGAGCGACGCAAGAAAGACTCTCAATCGCTCTCCGCGCCCGACGGGACCGTCGTCGAGGAGGCGGTACTGCGCGAGTTCCTCGGCGGCCTGCCGCCGGAAGAGTTCAGAGCGATGTTCCTGCTCGACTGCGAGAAGCTCGAGAAGGGCAGCGAGGACCTGGTGGCGGGACGCGGGCTGCTCGGCGAGGCGCTCTTCGGAGCCGCACTCGGACTCGGAGGAGTCCACAAAGTCCTCGAGGAGCTTGACGCCGAAGCTGACGCGCTCTGGGTCAAGGGCGGCCAGCGAGCGCTCAACCGGGGGTTGAAGGCGCTTGGCGAGGCACGCAAAGCCGTCCGCGCGGGACGGCTCGCTCCTGAGGCGTGGATGAAGATGCAGCGCGAACTGCAAGAGGCCGAGGAGCAGCTGGCCACGGTGAAGGACGCACTACGGGAGCACAGCGAAACGATCATCCGCAGCGAGCGCCACGAACGATGCCTTGCGCCGCTGGGCCGACGTCGGCTCACGCTCGAGCGTCTTGAGGTACTCCCCGCTGTTGCCGGGGTCCCGGCATCGTTCCCGCAAGAGGCACGCGACAGCGCCAGCGCGCTGAAGAGCGCCGAGCAGGACGCCCTTGCTGTGCGCGAGGAACTGGAGGCGGTCGAGCTCGAGCTGGAGGAGAACCCCGACCCCGGCGCGATCGCCGACAACGAGGACGCAGTCAACACGCTGTACCAGCGGGCCGGCGAGATCCGCAAGGCGAGCCGCGATCTCCCACGCCGACAGACCGAGCTCGACACCCACGAGGAAAACACTCGCGTCCTCCATGCGCGAGCCCGCCCGAGTGGCGAGCAGCGCGAGCTCGAGACGCTCCGGGTCAGCGACGCCGAGCGTGCGCTGGTGGATGAGTACGCCTCCCAACGACCCGCACTCGACCGAGCCCACACCGACGCGGCGAAGGCCGTTGAGAAACTCGAACGACAGGTCGAGGAGCACCGGAAGCTCGCGCCCGCGCCCGCGAGCATGACCGCGGCGGCACAAGCTTCACTCGCCGCCCTCGTGGAAACCGCGGGCGCCGCCGGCAACCTCGACTCCGCGATTCTCGACGGTCGCGAACAGGTGAGCGCCCTTCAGGCCGCCGCCGAGCGCGAAAACGCCGCGCTCAACCACTGGGACGGCACCGTCATGCAGCTGGAGCGTCTGAAGGTGCCATCTGAGGCGACGATCGAGCGGTTCGCGAAGCAGTTCACGGAACTCGAGCGCACCGCAGAGCGACTCGACGAACGTGCCGTCGAGCTCTCTGAGCAAGAGCGGGCGCTCTCCGAAGAGGACGCACGGCTCAAGGACGGGCCCGCAGCGCCACTGCGAAGCGAGGTAACAGCGGCACGACGGGTCCGCGACGACGCGCTGAACGCCCTGATCGAGTCCCCTTCACCCGAGTCGGGAGATGCCGGCGTCGTCCGCGACGCCGTGCGGGGCGCCGACGATCTGGCCGACAGCAGAGCGGACCACGGCGAAGCCGCCGCCGCGCGAGAGCGGCTCGAGCGCGACCGTGCCGCGCTCGAGCAGACTCGCGAGCAGGTGCGTCTTGACCTGAAAGCACACGCGAGTCAGACGGCTGACGCGAGCGCAAGGTGGGCGAAAGCCTGGGCAAAGGTTCAGGGCGAGCCGGGGAGCGCTGAGGAGATGCGCCTCTGGATCACGGCTCACGAGGCGATCCTCGCCAACGTTGCCGGTGCCCGCGAGCAGGAAGGCAGGGTGGAGCGGAGCGAACAAGCCGTGCAGATGCACATCTCGGCGATGGTGGAGGCGAGCGACGGATCGCTGGCGGAGACGACGACGCTCGCCGCGACGTTGCGGACGGCTCGTGCGCTCGTCGGCGAGCTCGCGGATGTCGCGCGCGACCGGGAAGAGCATGACCGGCAGCAGACGCGACTTGAGGAGGAGCTCACGACGGCAAGCGAGGGCGCGGCCGAGGCGCTGGAGGCCAACGCTGCCTGGAAGACCGGCTGGAAGCGTGCGACGGACGCGCTGGGGTTGCCCGAAGAAGCGACGCCGTCCCAGGCGAAGGCGCAGCTGGCATGCATCGATGAGCTCGTTGGCGCGCATAACGCCGCGGAGATACTCCGTCGGCGGATCGGCACGATCGAGAAGGACCAGGAGGACTTCGCGCGCGACGCGCAGGAGCTTGCCCGCGAACTCGCGCCCGCGCTGAGCGAGCCAGACGCCATCGCGATCGCCGAGCGCCTCCACGCAGACGCATCGACGGCCCGCGGCGTTCGTGCGACCCGGGCTCAGCTCGAGCCGCGCGCGCGGGAGCTCTCGAGTCGACTGCGATCGATAGAGGATCGCGCCAAGGCGGCGCGAGACGAGCTCGGGCGGCTCGCCGCCCGAGCTGGCGTCGCGGCCGCGGAGATCGAGGAGTTCTGCGCAACCGCGGAGGCTCGCATCGAGCTACAGGCGGAACTGGAACACGCCGTCACCGAGATCGAGGCGGCCGGCGCGGAGTCCGTTGCGGCGCTTGAAAGCACGCTCGCCGACGTCACGCCGGAGGCACTCGCCGCGAGCAAGGCCGAGGCCGAAGATGAAGCGGCGGCGCTTGAGCTGCAACGCAACGAGCTCGAGCAGACGATCGGTCGACTGCGCAACCAACTCGAGCAGTCAGGTAGCGAGGAGGCGGCGCTCGCCGCCGAGCGCGTATCGAAGGCGCGCGCCGAAGCCGTCGAGAACTTCGAGAGCTACAGCGAGCTGCGACTCGCCGCGCACGCCCTGCGAACCTCGATGGAGCACCACCGCCGCGAGCATCAGGGACCGCTCCTGAAGCGAGCGGGAGAACTGTTCGCGGTGCTCAGCGCGAACACCATGAAGGGACTGACGGCCGTCACCTCCGAGCGCGAGCCATACCTCATGGGTGTGCTGCCGGACGACCGCGAGGTCCCGGTCGCCGGGATGAGCGCCGGGCAGCGCCACCAGCTGTTCCTGGCTCTGCGCCTCGCCAGCCTCGAGCGTCATTTCGAGAGCGGTGAGCCGATGCCGCTGGTGCTTGACGATCTGCTCGTGCAGCTTGATGACACCAGCGCCCGTGCGGCGTTGATGATCCTCTCGGAGATTGCGCGCACGACCCAGGTGCTGTTCTTCACCCACCACGATCACCTGCTCGAGATGGCCCGCGAAGCTGTCCCGGCAGACCTCCTCGTCGAGCATCAGATCGTCGAGGAGACCCGGTCGACGCTGCGGGCCGCCTAAATCTCCAGGGATCGCAAGGCGACAGTCAGGCGGCACTCGATCGAGATCCTCGCGTCGCTACGTCGGAGATGCCGCGTGACCCGATCAGGGGATAAAGAGCGCTTATCGAGCGTTGACGCGCGGCGGGTTGGGCTTCGTACTGACCTTCGACGCGCGTCGGAGCTTCTGTTCTGGGGCCAGCGTCCCATCGGTGGCGCGTCGGCCATCTAGACCCGTGCGTAGCGATATCGACCCTTAATGTTGTCGTTGAGATAACCGCCAACCGAGCTTGCTCCGACGAGTCCCTCTGCCTCGCCCTCCGGCACGTCGAAGTACTGATAGAGGCCTCCGTCGATGAACTCGACCTCGAGAGTCAGCGTTTCGGCGTCATATCCGACACTCGCGACGGTGCTCGAACTCACATACTCACGGTCCATGGTCATCCTCTCTTGTATGCCTTGACGTCGCCATGTGGCGACTAGCTCAGGCCAGTTTTGCGGCTCTCGTGAACGATTCCAACCGCCCGGCTTCCGCGGCTCGTAGACCGGGGGGTCTCGGCTGTCGGGTTGACGATGATCTGGCAGCAGATCGACGCGCATCCTCATGGGCATGTGCACCGCCTCGCCGACTACTATCGCCTCCCCCGTCCTTAGGAGAGGCAAAGCGTCTAGAAAGCCACCGAAATTATCGCTGACCGTGCTAGTAACCTGGCCGCGATCCTGGCTGTTAGATAGGCGCAGCGCGAAGAGCGTGCCGCACTGGGACAAGACGGTCGAGTCGATCTCTGACGGGCGTTGACTAACTACCATCGCCCCAACGCCGTACTTCCGTCCCTCTCGGACAATTCGCTGGACAGCCTCGGCCGCCGGGCCCTTGTCCTCTTTGCGGAGATACGCATGAGCCTCCTCCAACACGACAAGGAGGGGTCGCTCCCGTCCACCCTCCGCCAGTCGGCGACCCCAGAATAGAGCGTCGTAGACGATCCTCAGCAGAACGCCGACCAGAGTGCGTACGATTGCGGGTGGAACGCCTGAGAGGTTGAGGATGGTGACAGGCCGATCTCCGCCGAGCCAGCCCTCTAGAAGTTCGTCTAGGTCCGACGTAACTTGTCCGTCGGGTGCCACTGACCACGGGCCAGGGCTGAACAGGAATGCCAGTCGCGGGTCTCGCAACCGACTGGCTAGGGTCTCCAACGGTCGCCGGAGATTAAACTTGGAGGAACTGAGGTAGATGGTTTTGTCGGCTTGTGGCGTGTAGCGTGGTGCGATGACTTGAAGTGCGTCTCCCCGCTCGATGACTGCGCCGCCCGTATCGACCATGAGGGCTTCCGTGCTCTCGTCTTGCCCGCCGCCCGGCACAGTGTGTGTGGCGTTCACCAGCTTGTGAAGCTGGAACCAGAGCTCGTGAATACTGAACGGCACTGGAGAATCGACGGTGAGCGTCCGCGCCACCGTCCCGGTCCGGGGGTACCGTTCAATGGCTTTGCGCTTGAGTTCGACGATCTTGTCCTGGAGGGCCGCGCGCTCCGCCCCATCTAGTGGGCCGGTCGTGAGGGGCAGCAGCTCGTCGAACGTCATCGCCCAGTAGGGGACGTTAAGCATCGTCCCTGTCTCTCCGACGGCGAACACGGACGCCGTCTCGGGAAGTGCGTTTGAATACTCGCCGTGTATGTCGAAAACGAGTACACGAGCCGACGGGAATCGGTCAGCCGCGACGATAGCGTCGAGCAGTCGGGCGACCGTATTTGACTTGCCGCTACCTGTCGCGCCGACGACGGCGCTATGCCGTGTCACAAGCTTGTCAATGTTCACGAGTGCCGGAATCGAATCGGCGTTGGCGAGGTGGCCAACCTCGAGGCACTCCGGTGCGGACTTAGAGCCGTAGAGACGCTCGAGATCACGTTCGGCGAGTAGATGAACGGGATCATCGATCGTCGGATGCTGAGCGAGACCCCGTTGGAACGCGCCTCCACGGTCGGCTTCGCCAACGAGCTCAACCGTCATCCATCGGCGCCCATACTGCTCCGTGGCGCGGAGACGCTCCGGAACGGCGCCCGCCCCGACTTGCGACACCACGCCATACAGGTCCGTGTATCCGATCGGGATTCGCACGAAGCTGCCGATCTGCCCTACACGGTAGGCATGCCCTTCGATTACGGATAGGCCCGAGACAGTGTCCTCGCCGAGGGTAACGCTAACGGTGGCACCCCGGACGTCCTCGACGACGCCCAAGAGAGTCGGATCAGGACGCATCGGTCAACTCAGTCGGCGGCTCTCCGCTCATCTCCGCCAGAAGGTCGCCCAGCCGGTTGAAATCTCCGATGGTTATCGAAACAGGAGCGCCGTCGTTCCCGGGTGCCCAATCTCCTCGCTGTGTCCCGATGACGGCGGCGTCTTGCGCAATTAGTGAAAGATTGGGCCGACGTTCCGCAAGACTGACAGCTGTCGCGTAGTCCCCTAGAGCGCCGTGCATGAGGGCGAATGCCGCCGCCGTCGGATTGCCCTCCAGCTCCTGCAAGAGCACGTCCTCGAGATGTTCGTCACCAAACGAATACCCGCAAATAACGATCGTGGCGCGGCGCTTGCGCAGAAAGCCGCGAAGCTGATCGATCATGGCAAGGTAGGGCATCTTCCGGCTCTCGTCGTACTTGAGATGAGACGGATGGATAAGGCTAGGTGAGGAACCATCGTCCACGAACGTTCGGTAAACCCTGCCGTCATCGTCTCGTCTCCAGTTGATCGAGCCGTGAAGCTTCCAAAGTCGTAGCCATCGGGTTGGCAGCTCGTCTCGATCTACGGCCGCCGCGTCGAAAAACGGACGATGGGAGCCCACGAAACCGTCGAAGTACGGCACGCCGACTCGCTCGAGTGCCTGCTCCAGAAGGAGGTCGTAGTTGGTCGTGAAAAGCTCCACCGGCGCGGATCGCACCGCTGAGCTCGCCCAGGCGGCGAGGCTCCGATGTGGCGTGGGCGTCTCGGGGAGATCGACGCCGACGAGCTGCGCGATGGATTTGCTCATCGCGATATCCAGTTCTTCCAGGCTTCCGGCGTCGAGGCCATGTACCGGCCCAGCGTCGGCGACGGCGGCAAGCGCACGAGTTCGACTCAGCAGCTCCTCGATGTTCGCGGATCCGTCGGGGAAGGTCGCAAGCAGTTTCTCGAATGTCTCCCGTTGGCCTGATGCTTCAAAAGTTGAGCGGATGTGCTCCGTCATCCCTTTGATGTCAGGGATTAGGGGCGCCCCCGATGTTTGGATCGCGACCCCACAGCCAGCGCTTAGGAGGAAGCCGATCGGGGCCTTGTCTTGACGAAGGCACTGGCGTAGGTAGTCGAGATGCTGGTCGGCGCGATGTTCTGGCATGCGGAATCCCCGATTATGTCGAGTGGAGCGGCGTCAACCTCGTCATCGATAGCGGGAGCACCCTTCCGGCTGCGGTCAGGTGGTCTCGTCGCACGCCGGGGTCGGGGGGACGACTAATCGCAACAGGATCTAGAGTGCCCGGTGCATGGTTCTCGCCACGCTTGAATGGTCCGCGATTCTGATCAGCGCGGGAGTCGGCGCGCTCCTGAGCGTGATTCTTGGGCTTCTCGCCTTCAGTGTGCTCCAGGATCCCGTCGACAGATTCATCGCCACCATGTGGGGCTGGTTTCGCCGGGAAAATCCGAAAGCGCTGCCGCTCGATGGGATCTGGCGGAGCCGCTACGAGTACACGAGTTCCGATGCTCCCGAAGTGTCCCTGATAGATGAACATTTCATCGAGGTCTGGGAGCGCCGGGGGCGGCTCAGGGCACGCAGCCTCCGTAGACCCGGGGGCTCGCTGCTGACACTGAGGCTGAATGTGGAGAGTTCGGCTTTGACCGGATCGTGGCGCGAGAGAACGCCGTCCCGACGTGAGTACCACGGAGCCTGTCAGTTCGAGCTGGCTCCGACACGTGACCGCGCAGACGGTCTCTGGACGGGCTTCTCGCGTGGCCGCGGTGTCCTCGCGGGCCCCTGGACGATTCAGCGCGTGACCTACGACCGTCGTCGTCGAACTCGGCGAGGCTATGAGGGCCGCAGCGATCTCAACTGGGGCACCCCGGTCGGTGTGGCCCCAGCTACGCTCCTGCGCTGACGTCGATTGCCGACCGTATGCCGATGTGAAGCTGATAGGGCGGGAGTGGTCTCGATGTCTGGCCAGACTGGACAGCGCCGTCGTGAGACACGCCGACATCTCCGTTGATCGTGGTCACTCATCGGGCTCGCCGCGGCGACGGCTCTTTCCATCGGGTGGCGAGCTAGGCTCTCGTCGTCGTGGCCACCGTCCTGATTCAGCCCGCCGGTCCGCGCGACCAGGCGATGCACAAAGACCAGTACGAGGCGCTGCGTGCTGCGCTGGAAGCGGAGGGCTACGAGTCGACCGTCGATATCGGTTTCGAGAAGCGCGGCGTCGAGCAGGTCGTGCTGGACTTGGTCATCCACCTAGGCGAGGATGTTCTGCTCGATGCCGTCGTGGCTGCGGCTAAGAAGCACCTGCGCAACTTCCGCCGACCCGAAACAGGCGAGCCGCGGACGGCCACGATCTACGGCCCGCGGGGCGAGGTCCTGTCCGTGGTGGAGCTTGAGGATGACCCCGAGTAGACGCCGCGCGCTAGTTGTCCGAGGGGTCTGCCTGCGACGCGCCCGCCCCGTAGGTCATGAGCGACTGGGTGGCACCGGCCACCACTTCGAGGCCGTGGAGGTCCAGGGTCGCGTCGCGCAGCGGCAGCGCCTCGCGGGCGCGCTCGTGGAAGCCCTCCGTAGGTGAGGGACTATGGCGGACGACGGACGCTATGTGCGTAGTCCTGTTGGTGGCGGAGGTGGCTCGGCAATAAGGCGCGGTGGAAGGAGTGGGGTGGCTCCGTGTACGCCGTGCGCGTTGCGGAATAGGCACAGCACTTGTCCAGCGGGTCGAGCTGCGCTTGGAGCGAGTAGCCCGGCCCACCCTTCGTGCGATAGTTGCTCGCCAACCTCCTGGAAAGCCGGCCAGCTCAAGTGGCCGGGAGCTGGCGGCGGGAGACCGACGTCGGACAGGTGCTCTGTTGAGGAGAGGTCGGCTACTTCTACGTCGACGTCCCACGTCCACAGTGCGCGAGGCATCTGCGCGAGGGGCGGGATTGCCCGCTCGGCGAGGTGTCGGTACCACTCCGCCCATGCGGTCTGCTCGCTGTCGGCGAGGTAGAGCGCGTCCACGACATGGCCGCGCTGCCAGCGGTTGTCTGGTGGTGGGTCGCGTTCGGGTAGTGGTGGTGATCCGGGGTAGGTGTGCTTGACCCAGCGTCCGCGTACGGCGATCGCTGCGACTTCTGGCGGCACTTCAGCTTGCGCCTGGGTCCTCGAGGCCGGAGATCAGGCGGGCGACTGCTCGGTAGTCGCCCTTGGCGATGCGGTCGATCGGCTTGTCGTCGTCGAGCGCGGGGATGGGCTTGCTGAGCCATACCGGGATGTAGGTGGGCCGGATGACGCGTGCGAGTCGTTCGACCAGCGAGGAGAGCTCGGCTAGTCGCTCGGCGCGGACTCCGCTTGGAGCGCTGCGGCGGGCGAGCCATTCCCGCACCGTGCTCGGCGCTGCGCCAGTCGCGCGTGCGATGTCGCGGTCGGTGAGGTGCCCGGTGTCGTGGACATGGATCGCCTCTTCAGCGTAGGCAAGGCTCATCTGCAGAACTCTAGCACTGCGTCGGCGCGAAGACGACGGTATTCTGGCATCAGACGGAACAGACGAAAGGATGCAGCGGCCGTGGATGACCCACAGTGGGGCTGGCAAATGTTCACGATGGCGTATGCGTCGCCTCGCTTGCCGGCGGCCCGGTATCGCGACGGTCTTGGGGACCGCAAAAAGACCGCAGAGGCACCAAAAACCGCATAGGAAAGCCAACCTGTACCTGTCTCCCCGATCGAAAATTGCAGGTTCAAATCCTGCGACCCGCCGCAGAATTAGGCGGGCGAGCCTTGAAACGCTGGGAATGATGGGACGGTATTCGCGGACGTTCGGGGATGTTCGTGGGATTGGGACCGCAGAAGGACCGCAGAGATGTGGCCCAAGGGACCGCAAGGATGTGCGGCTGCGACCCCAAATAGCCCAGGACGAATTCCAATCGTTCTGTCCTGCGTTTCAGGTGCCGATTCGGGCCGTTCTGTGCCGTTGGCCGCGGGCATCTCCCGATCGCTTGGTGCAAGGAGGATCTATCTGTTGCCTACGCTCATGCGGTCGCGACTGCAATCGGGCCCGAGTTCCCCCGCTGCCTGCACCGCCCCGAGGACCACGCCGCGGCGGCCGGCGATAGAGCTGAATGCTGCAGGCCGCCGCGCACGACGTGGAACCCGGCGAGGAGCCGACTTGCCCGCCGTGCCGCCTCCTCCACCGTAGGCCGATCGGGTGTTCTACACAATCCCTGTGGAGCGGTACGCGGTTTTCGGGCCGGTGCCCGACTTCTCGAGCACGCCCCTCGCGACAAGGTTCGCGATGCGTTCTTGGACGGTCCGATCCCCGGCCTTCTTCTTGACTTTCGCCTGCACTTTTTTTAGCAGCTCTCCGGCGGCGACGGGTGTCGCCGTCAGTTCGAGGATCGCCGAGTTGATCTCATCGGCCCTGATGTCTTTGCGGGCGCGCTCGATCGCGTCCTCGTTCGCGAGCGCGAGAATCGCGATCACCCGATCGAGGCGTTCGACGACCTCATCGTTGGTCATGCTCATGTCGGGCGCACCTTCCGCGTCGCTTTCGAGCCCTTCTTCGCCTGGGTCTGTTTGCCTTTCGCCAGTGCGTCTTTGGCTGTGCCGGGCGTCGTCCCGAGCAGCTCTGCGATCCGGTTCGCGCTGAAGCCGGCCTTCCCGAACTCGCGGATCGCCTCCGCCTGGGTCTCAAAACGCGGACGGATCTGCATCACGAGCAACCGGACGATCTCCTCTTGGCTTTCCATTACTTCCCCTTCCCGCGGGAGATCGCCACCCGGATCGTGTCTGCCCTCTTGCCGGTCACGGCGGCGATGTCCTTGTAGGACAGGCCGGCGCGGGAGAGCAGGATCTCCGTCTTCACGGCCGTCTCCTCGTCTTTGACGCGCACTTCGCGCTCGTCGGCCAGCAGCGCGAGGATCCCCGCAAGCGCCGACTCCGCAGAGATGAGGTGCGCCTCGGCCTCTGCTGGTTTTGGTTTTGTCGCCATCTGAGCCTCCTGTGTTCAGCGAGCGCTCAGAATCTCATACGTCCCGGCGCTGCGAACGATCCGAGCTGTGGCAAAGCCGCACATAACCGAATTCTGTACGACTGTGCTTATCGATCGGCTGTCCTTTCTACGTGTTACTGAAAGTTCAGTCCGAACCGCTCGGTACGGTACGTGCCTTACAGGGTTTATCCGTCGCTCCAGCGTGTCTGCTTCGCGGCCACGCGGTGGGATGAAGCCCGAAACGGGCTTGCACTCGGCGAGCCGGCGCGAGAGGGACCCGAGCCTTGAACGACACTGACACACAGATCGTGGGGCGCCTGGACCTGATCCAGGCCACGTTGCGTCTCGCGTTCGCCCCGCAGCTCGAGGAGGCCCGCGAGAAGCTGCTCGCCGACCCGGTAGCCGCCGCGATCCACGGCCACGCAGGCGAGTGGGTTGGCTCCTCCGCCCTGCAGAAGGCGGCCGCGAAAACATGCGGCAAGTCCACACGCACCGTCCGCGACCGGCTCCCCGAGCTCGTCGCCCAGGGCGTCCTTGGAAGCCGCAAGGTCGAGACGCGCGTCGAATACGGGCTGACGGGTCTGATCGCATGAGCGCTGAGGAGCAGCTCGCGAAGCTCGTCGCGATCGCCGAGGACCAGCTGCGCTGGCAGCGCGCCGCGGTGCTCCCGGACGTCACGAAGACGATCGAGCAGACCCTCAGCACCACCCAGCTGAGGAAGGCCTACGAGCTCTGCGACGGGCAGAGGCAGGGCAACGACATCGCCAAGGCCGTGAAAACCTCGCCGCAGAGCCTGTCGGTGTGGACCAAACGCTGGCGCGACATCGGCATCGCCTACGAGGTCGACGGCAAACGCACCCGCCACCTCGCGACCCTCGCATCGCTCGGGCTACCGGTCGAGATCGACGAGCCGGCCAGGAAGAGACGGTAGTGGCGACCGACGCGGAGATCCACAGTGCACTGCTCGCGATCTATTCGCGACTCGACGTGATCGAGGGCAAGGTCACGATCATCGCCCGCACCGACCGCGACAAGCTCCTCAAAGTGCTCGAGGACGTCGTCACGGCCGACCCGATGATCGGCCGTGTCTATCTCGCGCTCGACGGCAAGAAGAACCAGGACCAGATCGTCAAGGAGCTCGCCAGCGCCAAGGCGACGATCTCGCGCAAGCTCACCAAGATGAGCCGCGAGTACGGGATCGTCGAGGTCGCGGCGGAAGCGTCGAACAGCAAGATCTACCGTCACAACAGAGAGATGGAGGAGGTCCTTCATCTGAGCGCCAAGGTCGAGAAATGGCTTGAGAAGATCGCGAAGGCACAGGCCGGCCCGGCGAAACCGGCAGGCAAAGCCGCACGCGCGAAGGGTGCGGCGAAACGATGAGTGCCGTCGGTCGTCCCGAGATGCAGCGGCGGCTCGCCGAGGCTTTCCGACGGCGCGGCTGGGCATACGACCTCACGACCGTCCCGGCGATCCTCGACGAGATCGAGCGCTCCGGGACCGTGGACCCGTCCCGACTCGCAGACCGGGTGTCCGGCGAATACCTGAACCGCGTCGGCGCGAGCAGAGGCGACGTGACCGACGCGATCGCCGAGGCGATCGGCGGACACACGCTCGCCCCACAGCCATCGGCCACGCCTCCCGTCACGATCGACAACCGCAACTCGATCAACTTCGGCCCAGGCGCCCAGATCGGCGGCGGCGCGAATCTAAACACGGGCTCGCAGATCTCCCTTCGAGGAGGCGCGTCGAAGGAGGATGTCCTCGACGCGATCGCGACCCTGGTGACCGCGGGCCTCGGCGGCGAATGGAACACCGAGGAAGCGCAGGAGCTCGACCGCACGATCGCGGGCCGCGAGGACATCGCCGCAACCGACCTTCAGGCCGTGACGGTGCGCGCCGCCGCGGACGCCGGCGCGGACGGGGTGGGTCTCAAGGCGCTCGCCCAGCAGTTGGCCGCCGAAACGGGGAGTGCTCTGCTCGCCCCCGCGATCCTCGTCGCAGTCCAGTCGCTGCACTGACCCGTCCGAACGGCAGATACAATACGAACATACGTTTGTCTACCAGTCAGGAGCAGCGATGGGCGAGAAACACCAGCAGGCCACCGGCATGAACACCGATCGCACGCGCGATGAGAACGGCCGGCTGCGACAGAAGCGCGCCGACACACTCGTCGGAACCGTCGAGCGCGAGTACGGCGTCGACTTCGGCGTGCGCAGCGACATGCACCTCGGCACCCTGCGCGACCATACGGGACTCACCGCCATCGACGCGCTGGTGAGCAAAGCCCGCCGCGACAAGTAGGACTCACCCGCGAAACCGTGCGTTCTCTCGCCACCTCGGCCTCTCACCGGTAGCCGGCATCCCCGGCGACGGTTACAGTCCGCAGGAGGATGAGGATCCGAGCGAGACCCGCACGGACCATGTGAAACCCGTGAACGCCTCAGCCGTCAACCACACAGCCCCAGACACCTACCGGACTCCGGCGGGGCTGCTGGCGCTGTTGGCCCTGCCGAAGGTCGGGCCCGTCACGGCCTTGGCCGCGGCACTGCACCGCAGCGCCCTCACTCGCCTGCTGGAGCGACACACCGCACAGTTGGACGGCGCGCTTCATCGCGCCGGCGAGAGCCTCGAGCGCTACCGCGACGCGGGGGTCACCGTCCTCACGTTCTTCGACGAGCAGTATCCGGACCGCTTGCGCGATTTGCCGGACCCGCCACCGATCCTCTATCTCCGAGGGGAGCGACGCCTGCTTGACCGTGAGCGTCTCGTCGCGGTCGTCGGTACGCGCGAGCCGACGTCCTTCGGCACCACTGCCGCAACCGAGCTCACCTCCGCCCTCGCGCAGGAGGGCTGGGGGATAGTCAGCGGCCTCGCGAAGGGCATCGACACGACCTCCCACAGGGCCGCCCTGGACGCCGGCGCACCGACGATCGCGGTGATGGGCGGCGGCCTTGACCGCATCTATCCGGCGGAGAACAAGAGTCTTGCCGCACGGATCCTCGATGAGGGCGGCCTGCTCGTCTCAGAGCAGCCGTTCGGCGCTCAGCCGCGCCCGCAGAACCTGATTGCCCGCGACCGGCTGCAGAGCGGCCTGTCTGTCGCGGTACTGGTTGCGCAGTGCGGCATCCAGAGCGGCACCATGCACACGGCGCGCTTCGCGGCGGGCCAGGCCCGTCCGCTGTTCTGCCCAGTCCCGCACAGCGACCATGACGCGAGCGAGGGGCTGCGAGCCTTGCTCGAGCGGCCCGCGAGCGAACTGTGCTCCATCCTGCCCGCCTGGCGAAACGCCAAGGCGCTGTGTGCCCGGCTCGGCCCGCGTCCGTTGGGACGTCCGATCGAGAAGGGCAACGTCGCGAAGTTCATCGACGATGTCGCTCTCGCGGTCCAGTGGCCGCGCCTGAGCCGTGACCAGAGCAACCTTCTCGAGCCGCTCGAGCTCGACTTCGGCTAGAGCACCGGCGCGGCCTCTTTGTGGGTGCACCCCAGGGAGTAATAGTTCGAGCAGCCGATAAACGGCTTGTAGCCGGAGGTCACGAGCCGCAGTAGACCTCCGCAGTCCGGGCATTCTCGCGGCAGCCGATCTTGGGTCACCGCGGAGGCGAGCACGATCACCCGCTCGGCGCCCTGCTCGAGCATCGCACGACGGCAGTCATCGGTCTGCCCGCCGCTCGTGATCACGTCATCGAGCAGCAGCACCCGCTTGCCGTCAAGACCCGCGGACTCGAATCGGTCTCGGGCGCGCTCGACGCGTTCGGCAGGCCCGTGGTGCTTGTAATCGTCATCGCCACGCAGCTGGGTGAGCACCTCGCCGCTCTCAGCGACGCCCGTGACCTCGGCGAGCGCGACCCTGATCGCCTCGAAGCGGTCGTAGTCCGCTCCGGGGCTCGGCGGCACAGAAGTGATCAGGTCCACCTCCGTCCCTTTCCAGCTGGTCTGCGCCAGCCCGCTGATCATCTCCGCGATCCTCGCAGCGGCATCCGGGTCCTCCTTGCCTTCGATGATCAGCCGCGACAGCGCCGACTCGGGATGGCGGCGGTCGGTCGTGCTGAAGTACCTGCCGGTGCAGTACACGCCGCCGCCGAGACGCACGAGCGAGCCCCAGTGCCACAGCGGCTGGTTGCCTGCGAGTACCGCCTCTGCGTAGGCGTAGCGTCGCGTGGTGTCCTCGATCGCGTCGATCACGCGGTCCGGCCGGGCGACGGCGACGTCGGGCCAGCAGCGCCGCCACTCCGCCGGCGCGGTGCGCGACCACGCGACGCCGACGCTGAGTGCACCGGCGTTCTGGGCGGCCCCGACATCTGCGGCGTCATCGCCGACCATCATGCATTCCTCCACGCTCACGCCGAGTTCTTCCGCGATTTGACGGAGCGATGTCGGGTCGGGCTTTCGCGGGAAGCCGTCGGAGCCGCTGATGAGCGCGTCGTAGGGGATCTCGAACGCGTCGAGCAGCCGCTCGGCGTACCAGCGGGGGCTGTGGGTGAGGATCCCAACGCCGAGCCCGAGGGTCTTCGTGTGCGCGGGCAGCTCAGCCGCCTGCAGGGTGGACTGACCGTCGTGGTAGAGCTGCGCCTCGTCAAGGCGCCGCGTGAGCCGGTCGCGCCGGCCGGGGGCACGGTCCTCGCGCAGCATCCTCGTGTCGAGCAGCGTCTCGTCGAGGTCGAACACGATCGCTTTGATCACATCGGCATTCTGGCAATCAGAACGGGCTCGCAGGCGTTTCGACGGTGCAGGTGCGTGCGGCCGACTTGGCTGGCATCCTCGTTTGGCTCGCCTGTCCAGCTTGGATCGCGGTGTTCGCGCAGCCGCCGCTGGGCACGAGCAGCGCCACGCCGGAGCACGCCAGGACCCCGCATCGCGCCTGGCCTACGCTCGATGCAGCCGCGCCGGGCTGCCGTAGCACCGGAACCCGTAGCCGGTACTGGCGCGCGCAACGGGTGGCGCACTACTCGCCGGCCCCGAGGCAATTGTGCGTGCCGTCGACCACGGCGGGCAGGTCCCCTCGAGCACGCGGCAGGTGCGACGTGGGTCTGAGCGGCCGAGCTCGCCGGTATCCCGACCGCACCGGCGGCGATCGTAAGCTTTCCGATCTATCTCATCCCGCGTCAACGCGCGGGTACCCGACGCTTCCGGGCTCGGTCGAGCCATGGAGGTCGGCCGGTCTGCCTGGGTTCGACGCCAATGCCGAGCAGATCGCCGAGGGCAGGCGTAAGTTCTACGTCTCGATCACGCGTGCCCGCGACGAAGTGTACGACGTGAAGCCCTGCCCGTTCATTGCGGAGCTGCGCATCGGCTAGGCGTTCGCGAGGCTCGGGATGGAGCGGAGAGGGATCGGGACCGCAAGCGGACCGCAGAACGCGGAAAAACGGCTCAGGAAAGCCAACTAGAACCTGTCTCCCCGATAGGTTCATGTTCCGCGAAACCCAGCGAACACGGGCAAGAAATGCCGAAAACACGGCGGATCGCGTGAGTCGTTTCGCCTCGTTTCGCGGGGTTTCGACGGTAGGGCGTTTGCAGAACGTTTGCAGCGACGGCCCAAAACCTTTGCAGAACGTTTGCAGGCGGTCGGCCGAGCATCCGTGCGGCCGATGCCGGTCGCGGCGATTGTCCGTCGCCCTCCCAAGGGAGCTACGGTAAGCGTGTGTCCCCTGTAGCTGACGCTCTCGATGTTGTTGGACCCGATGGCTCGTCCTGCTGATTGGCCGGCTCCGGTTTAGGACGTTCCGCTGGCCCAGGCCATGCATGACATCGGCACGGGCCGGCGCAAGTAGCCGAGCAACCCCGAGAAGAAGCGCCACCATTTTGTGCCTCGCTTCATCCTCGACTCCTACGCCACAAGTGACGGCGGAGCTCCACGGCGACTCGTTCAGCTCGACAAAACGAGTGGTGAGGCATTCAGGGTTCTCAGGGGATCTGCAGCACGATCTGAGCGGACTGTGTCGCGACCCGCATAAGGCCACTGAGGCGAACGGTCGCGTTCTGTCCGCCCGCGCTGAAACACTGCTGCTGCACCATCGACGATGTCATTTCCCTTCCGCTATCAGACGTGCGCCGAGCGAGATCGCTGGACCTGTGCCTGCGGCGCTATGGTCGTCGATAAGCCTGCTGACGAGGCGTAGTCATGGAGTCCGCCGCTTCTCAGGAAGGTGCTCATGTCTTCGTGGCGCTGCCATTCTCCGACACGTTTGGTGAGATCTATTCGGTCATATCGCAGGCCGTGGCCGATAGGGGGCTGCGAACCGTTTCCACCCGCGATATCCACGAGGGTGCCGCCCCATTCATAGAGAACATCTACAATGCTATCGAGCAGGCGGGCATAGTGATCGGCATCACATGCGAGGCCGGTGCGAGCGTCTACTACGAAGTCGAATACGCAAAGCATCGAAATAAGCAGACTTTGCTTCTCATCGATGGTCGGGTTGGCTCTCCCCCCAATACCGATCATATAGAGCAGCTGGAATATTCGCGGGAGAACCTAGAGAGTCTGCGATCGGATCTCCAGGACTGGCTGGACGACATACAATCTTCGTCTCAGCGGTTGCGCGGGCCTGTACTGACTCGCGGGGAGGTCTTCAGTACCGTCGTCGACGGGACATTCTACCTCCAGAGAACCAGGCCCAGTCCGTCGAAGTCGCTGATACAGGAATCCCTCGCAAAAGGACTCCCGATGCCACAGCGCCTCCTTTATCTAACCGAGGAAGGCCAGGAGACCTACCTGCTGCTCTGCGAAGATCCCGACTATGAGTATTACCACGAGACATTGAGGTATGTCGGCGACAATCGCTCTGGGCTCGTCGATTGCGTATTGGAGCATTGCCGTTCCACTGAGGTTGATTTCATCAGCCTGGGTCCTGGCAATGGCCAGAAGGATGCGGTGCTGCTACGCGAGCTACTGAAAAGGGCGCGAAGCGGTGAGTACACATACTATTATCCGTACGACGTGAGCGGCGGGCTCCTGCTTGAGTCGATGCGGACGATACTCGCGCGTAGGGTTCCACTCGAGCGGCTCAGGGTAAAGGCGATCGAGGCAGATATTGCCCATCTGGCAGACTTTCCGAAGGTGTTCGACTTCCGCGCCGAGCCAAATGTGTACTCGCTTCTGGGCGGGCTGGATAACACGGGCAACGAGGTGACGCTACTGAACTCGCTTTACCGACAGATGGGGCCTCGTGATTGCCTCTTGCTCGAGATTCGTAAGCAGGTACGGTCTGGACCTCAGGCTTTGGGTAACATCGAACTCAACCGACGCCTTGACTTGGCGCCTCTGGATTACATCGGGGCGACCGTTGATCCTGAGACTGTGCAATACAACGAGGTAACCACCACAAGTTCGATTCCCAAGGCGCGGACGGTCGCAGCGGTCGTTCCCGAGTTGGAGCTGCACGCAGACCCAGACTCGGACGGCGCGCAGCCCGAGACGATCAAGTATAGAAACCTGCCACTCTTCAGTGTGCATTACTATGATGCGCAGGAGGTAGAGCAGGTTTTGGAGAACTGTCGGTTCCAAGTGCTCATGAGCGACGAGCAGGCGAACTCGCTGTTCTACATCTGCGCGAAGCTGCCACCCCGGATCGCGCTCACGTCGGTCGGCTGACGAGTCCGTTCGGCACCGCGTAGCCTGCGACACCGACACCGACACCGACAGCAATGCACCTATCGGGAGCTAACGTACTTTGGTGAGCCGAACTAATCGTATGATTCGCGCAACCGGCCTGGCCAATAAGCGCTCGCGTCGGCAATCCGGCCTGGTGTCGTGCAAAATGTAGGCGTGCCTCCCGCGATCGAGTATCCGGATTACATGCCTGAAGACGTACGACTTTGGGCTCAAACCCACCAGCAGCTACTCGAGCTTGTCGTGGAAGAGCTGCTGCGAACAGGAGCCTGGCAACCTCTGGGAGACCTCACGCGACGACTCGTTCGGGAACAGCGGCCAGTCCCTCTAAGATCGATATTTTGGGAGATGCCCAAGGAGCTGGGTTTCGTCGAGACCAATCCAGAGCGTGTCGTTCTCACGCCGTTTGGCCTTCGAATGACCCATGCTGGCCACGAGTTGCTGGACGGTCTGACAGCTATTCTCAAGCTAGCGGCTGAGCGATACGAAAGCGACGACAGCGAACCGGTCATCACACGAGCCGATATCGCTTATAAAACTTCAGCGTCCGAGCCATACGTGTCGGCGCTCAGTGAGATTCTGCTTCGCGGCATGCCGTTCCTGGGAGCAGGTGCTGGCGGCGCAGGTGACGAGTGGAGACGGGAAGTAACGGACGATATCGTCCGCTACTGGGATGCGCGGCGCACGGAGGCCTATCTGCGCACTCGCGCGAAAGAGTTGGCTTGGGCTGGCGCAGCGCGATCAGGCCCGGCATCGGCCACGCAACCAGGGACCAACGTGGCTGAGACAGGGGCTTCTCGACCAGGCGTTTCGCAGCTCCGGCAAGTCATCAGCGCCGATGCCGAAACAAATCAGTCGGCGCAGCGAGATGTGTTCATCGCCCACGCAAGCGAGGACAAGGAGCCGATCGCGCGCCCGTTGGTGATCGAGTTGCAGCGACGAGGGCATAGCGTGTGGTTCGATGACTACGAGCTAGTTCTCGGCGACTCCCTACGTCGCAAGATAGACGCGGGCCTCGCCGGGGCGACGGTCGGTGTGGTGATCCTCTCGCATGCGTTCCTTTCAAAGCAGTGGCCGAGGCGCGAGCTTGATGGCCTAACCGCGCGGCTCACAAGCGGTGAAGCAAATGTGTTAGTTCCTATATGGCATGAACTCACCGAGGCCGAGCTGCTCAGCTACTCACCACCCCTGGCAGACCTACTAGCGGCCCGGTCCGACCAGGGTGTCGAGGCTATCGCCAGCGAGATTGAGCGGGTCCTCATGAGGAGGGCACAGTCTGTTACGGGGCCCGGGCTTTCGGGTGTTCAAGAGTCGACACCGGAGCGGCCTGGGGAGAAAGAAGTGCGCTCTAGCAGCGCTGCGCCCTCAGATCGGCTTGGCGGTGAGGCTGTCACGTCGTTGCTTGCCGCCGGCGCCGAGGTCGCCCTGCGTGAGGCCTTGCGCGCGGGCCGCGGCGAGCTTGCGCGGGAAATCGGGACACTGAGTAGGGAGCACGGCGCCAGCGAACCGGTGCTCAGGAAGTTCTTTCCGACACTGGAGCAGCAAATGCTCCTGGTGGTTGATCAGACGATCCCGCTGATACGCCACCGGTCGGCCCTAATCGATGAGCAGGCTCATTGGCTCGGGCAACTCGGGGCCAAGAGATACATCTACTGGGGGGTGGCCGCCTGGGTGGAGCTCCCACGGTGGATCGCATGGTGCATATCACGAGCATGTGGGGCTTACGCAGTCTCGATTGACGAGCTCGGAGCAGTGCGAGCCATGCTGGGCGCGAGCGTCGACCACGGCATTCCGGGCGTATCACCAGAGTCGCTCGCATCCATAGGTCCTGGGCATGCGTCACAGGTCGCTAGCCAGATTGCCGGAGGTGCTAGCGCGTCGGCGTCTTGGCTGGAGCAGTGGAGCAATGCGCTCCGCAACTCGCCTCGTCTGCAGATGGCGGTTCCTGAGTTCCTTGAGGGGGATGATCAAGGTCCTCTTGGTTGGCTGCTGGCTTATACCCTCCTTTGCACGGTCTTTAGTGGGCAGCGCCAGCAACAGGCAGCATCTCCTTGGATAGCGTACACCGATGGCGGGTACGCGCTCACAGCGCGTCTCCACCGTGACGATGTCTTCCTCGCTCATCTTGCTGACACTGTCTTTCGCTGTACCGCAGATGAGTTCCGCGAAAACGCCGACGTGTGGCTGGGCAGGGGGCTGGGGGGTAATAGGGCGAGCCCGCTGTCGCCTTTTCGCTCTAGCGCTAGTCTCCGATTCTAGGCGTGGTGCGGCATGCGGTTCTTGCTTAGTACCTCGGTTTGTGTCGCGGGCCATTCAGTCCTCGGTAGTCTGAGCGATGTCGATTTGACCGCGATCGGCGGCATTGGTGCGTTTTTAGCGACGATCGTCCTCGCGGGCGTGGCTGCATATCAGGCTAGCCAGAGTCGAAAACAGACAGATGCCATGGAGGCCCAGGTAGTGGTGATCCGCGAGACGGCGGAGAGCGAGATCAACGCCCTTCGCGAGACGGCGGCACAACAGTTGGCATTGGTGCGCGAGCAAGTCGATGCGTCAACAGAGCAGAACCAGACCTTGCGCGAGATGACGAGCGCGCAGCTCCGACCGATTGTGCTTACTAAGGCGTTCTCAGGGTGGATCCGGGGCCCGAATAAGGAGTTCGAACTGGGGCGCCGCCAGGCCGCCGTACCTTACTTCCTCGCCAACGAGGGGACAGGGGTGGCGCTCCACATTCAGCATGGTGTCAATATTGACGGTGTCGTGATTGCAAGCGGCTACGGTGACGCTATATATGCGATCAGGCCCGGTGAGTCAGCACCCCCGGCGAAGGACACAAGGGTCCGTCAGTCTGGAGAGCTTCTTCTGGCCTCGGTACACGAGGACGAGGTGCCGGGCGATTGGACAAAGCTGCCGCTTACCTACTGGGTGAAGTACCAGAATGTGTTTGGCGAGCAGTTCGAGAGCAGCACGGAAATTTCGCCCCGCCAATTGCAGGAACTCCCGTCAGTCAGCCCCACCGGAGACAGGGCGTGATCTCGCAGCGGCTGCGCCTCATCTATGAGTAGCCGAGCAAGCACTGCGGGACGGCCGGCGGCGACCGGTAAGGCAGCGACGGATTCGGAACTTACGCCACCCGGAGGAAGGTCTTCAGCTCAAGAGTCGTGCGCGGGTCTTCTGGGCGGGCCGGCTTCTCTTGCACGCAGCAACATGGCGAAGCTGTCCGAGGCCCACGCGGATAACGTTCGCAGCGGGCTTCATTTCGTTTGTCACGTCTGAACAGCCTCCAACTGATCGCACCCGCGGTCGCGAGCGCGCTGGTAGACATCACGCGCCCAGGGGTGCCAGTGTCGGGTGCTGTCGGCCAGAACGCCCACGTGCTTTCGCAGGCGCTTGTCGCAGACCCAGCGGGAGGCGACACTCGAGCGCTTGCCGGACTGGATCGTGACGGGGGCTTGGCCGGCGTCTGCGGCGAGCGAGTCGTTTGTCGGGGAGCGGGCGCGGTTATCGCCGATCTCGGCGCGCAGACCGGCGGCGGTCACGACGCTCTTGGGGTCGAGGAAGAGAGCGAGGAAGATCGCACCGTCGGGATGGCTTCGGGTGGCGCTAGCGATTTGGCTTGTGAGCCGGCTGATCTGTTCGACGATCGGTGCCAGGGCGGCGACGAGGCCGATCACGGTATTGCGTCGTGCGTCCTGCTCGAGCCCCCCGACGGCGGTCTCAGGAGCGTTTCGCAGTCTCCCGAGCAGCTCGGCGGGGGTGCGCCGGCCGCTGTAGGCGTGGCGCGCGAGGAAGCCTTCAAGACGCTTCTCGCCAAGGCTGCGGGCGTCGGTGGGACTCGGATAGCGCGCTAGAAACGCGAGTCCAATCGGGCTGTCGACATCGGCGAAGATCCGTCCAGCGCCTGCGTCAGCGACAACGCGAACTCGTCGCCCCGATTCTGTATGGCCGATCCCCGGGCCTTGCCTCTCCGAGGATCTCCGCCACACGCTTGAGTATCTCGTCACCGTGCGGATGACCGTTGCGATCGTTGATGAGCTTGAAGTCATCGACGTCCAGCAGCGCCAGCGCGAAGTGATCGTCGTAGCGCGCTGCGGAAGCGACGGCTTGTGGGAGTTCGTCCTGGAATGCTCGCTGGTTGGGAAGATCGGTCAGCCCGTCGCGGGTGGCTCGCTGCACGACCATCCGATGGTCGCGCATAAGCCGCCGCCCGCTCCGGCGATCACGGTAGGCAACTTGCGTTCGTGTATCCGTACGGGCGTTCAGGACGGCATGCGATTGGACTTGATCTCCGCAGAGCCTGGCCCGAGAACGTCTGGAGGACCGCAAATAGACCGCAGAATGGCCAAAAACCGTATTGCGAAGCCAACTTGAACCGCTCTCCCCGATTTCCTTCAAAACCGCGAACAGCAGCGAATATGGGCGAATAACCCCGAGACCATTGGACCTACGGAGCGGTTGTTCGCTTACATTTGGTGGTTCGTGAGGATTGGGACCGCAGAAGTGGGCGAAACGGACCGCGAGGGGACGGCGGACGGTCTCTCTGTCCGTTGATCGCCCCGAGGCCCCTACGCCACTCGGCGGCTCACGAACGATCTAGACTCCATACGCCCAATGGAACCCCCGATCCTGATCGACGTCTGGACGGTCGACCCGTCGCAGCAGGTTGAGCTAGCCCGAGCGATCACCGACGGAGTGCGAAACGTGATGGTCGGTCGCCGAGGTTTCGTGTCTGCCCAGCTTTACGAAAGCACCAATGGCGACGCGATGATGGTGATGGTGCGCATGCGAACGATCGAGGAGCGCCAAGAACTCACGGATTCGCCTGAGGCTCACAGCCTGGTGCGCGAACTTGGAGCGATCGCGCATTCCCACGTGCGGCTCTTCCGGCTTGTTGAGAACTTTGGCGAGTCGGACGAGCCCCGCTGAGGTGGTCAAGACGGCGGACGCCAACCCCTGGCCAGGGTCGTCTGGCCCACCTCGATGATGTAGCCGTCGGGATCGCGGATGTAGCAGCGGATCTCGGTTTCGTGCTGCTTGGGCGGCGTCAGGAATTGGGCGCCGCGCGCGCTCCATTCGGCGTACACAGCTTGGATGTCGGCAACGCGGATGTTGAGGAAACTGCTCACCCGATCTGGGTCCGGCGGCGTCTCGAGCGTGACGGTCGGCTTGTCGTCGGTTGGACCTCCCCCGACGTTGATGATGATCCAGCTGTTGGCGAGCGCGACGTACGTCACCTGGTCACCCGCCTCGCCGCCGATGACCGTCTTGCCGCCAAGTACGTCGGTGTAGAAGCGGCGGGAACGCTCGACATCGTCTGAAACGATGAAGTGGGCCAAGACCATCTCCTCGTCGATGGTGCTCATGCTGACCTCCATTGTTGGCGTTTAACTCCATAGTCGCGCCTTATACCGTGCATTGCCCCTGCGTGGCTCGGCATCAATTCTCTCCGCGGACGGCGGAGATGTTGAGGCGAACGTAGTCCAGCGGCAGCCGCACACCCGCGAGGACTGCGTCGGCGAATTGCTCGCGGCGCTTCTCGGGCAGGCGCGCAAGATGCGCAGCGAGGATCGAGGTGGGCACGAACGCGGCCAGGTCCTTCGGATAGGTTGGCCGCTGCTCGAGCCAGCACCGGGTCTCAGTGAAGCCAGCCTCCCACAGGCGCCGCTCGGTGTCCCGAGGTCCTGCGAAGACCCAGGGCGACCAGCCGAGAAGCTCTGGGGCGCAGGCGTTGGCTACCGCCTCGATGACTTCCCGCACGCCATCGATGTTGCCCTCTCCTCCGCACTGGATCTCCATCATCCCGCCGGGTCGCAGCGCTCTCGCTAGTTGCGCCCAGAGGCGATCGTGGTCGGTGACCCAGTGCAGCGTCGCCGTCGAGAGGATCGCGTCTACAGGCTCGTCGAGGTCGAGGTCCAGTGCGTCTTGGCACCACACCTCGGCGCGGTCACCGAGCCTGTTGCGAGCGAGTGCGACCATGTCTGCGGACGCGTCAAAGCCCAATACGCGACCTTCCGGCACCAGTGCCAGCAGCGCCTCTGTCACCCGCCCGGTGCCGCATCCGACATCGAGCACAGTTGCGTCCGGCGCGATGCCCTCGAGCCGAGCGAGTACCTCCGAGGCCCAAGCCTGCTGAGGCTCGCTCGAGCGGTCATAGGTGCGAGCGTCCCAGGGAGTGCCTATCACCGCTCCAGGCTATCGGCACCACTCTCGGACGCGGTCGAGGAGCGTCGGGTTTGTTCAGCGACCCGCCTGGGTAGGCATGCCACATCCCGGATCCTCAGCGATGAAAGACACCAACAGGGAGGCGGCGATGGCCACGAATCCGGAATCTCGGCAGGGGAGCGGCGTCTGGAAAGACCAACGCCGTTCGCCTGGCTACCTGCCCCAGGGACGGCGCGCGCCATTTGCGCTACTTGCAATCGTTGCGTTCACGATCGTCTGGCGTGTGTTCGTACGCCACCACATTCCTGTTGCGGTCCTCTCGCCGCTCGTGATCCTGATCGGGCTGAGCTCGTTTTGGGCCGCTGCGCGTATGAACGAGCAGCGACTACAGGACGAGCGCTACACGCGCGGACCCGGCTGGTGGCTCGGCTGGCTGATCTCGAAGACATCGGTCGGCTTTGCGCGTGGGTTCTACGTCGTGCTGGGAATCCTGATCTGCCTGCTCGGCATCGCGGTCCTGCTCTGAGCCGTGCCGCCCTGACTCGGTCTGGCCGGCACGCGGGTCCGCTTGCGCGGTGCGCGTGGGACTAGAGGACGAAGGGAATGAGCATCTTCGTGCTGGCCTGGTACGTCGGATACGTCGTGGGGAATGTTGCGGTGAGGTTCTTCTCCTCCACGGATGCGCAGTAGTAGAAGTAGGCACCCAGGACGGCGACGATGATCAGGCCGATCAAGTTCGTCACGAGGGCGGTCCCGAGCAGCCCGGCGAGGAGTCCCGAGTAGATCGGGTGGCGGACGAATCGGTAGGGGCCGGAGGTAACGAGCTCCGGCTCGGCCTTCTGGGTCATCGGCATTCCCCAGTTGCGCCCGAGCTGGACGCGAGAGGAGATCGCCAGCGCGATTCCGCCAGCGAACACGACGGCCCCGATCGCTCCGAGGACCGGGCTGTGGACGGCCAGGCTCCCGCCGCGGAAGGCGCGGACTAGGAGGACGACCGACAGGGCGGTCAGGCCATTCAACGGAATCCGACGCCTGCTACCCGTGCCCTGCTTCACGCCAAAGGCGGACGCGAGCCAGTAAACCCAGAAGATGACCCAGGTGATGTCGATGGCGATTTTGAGCGAGTGCATGTCGTTCGACGAGCGTTCGATGGTGGGCCGCTTCCCCTCCAGCCTACGCGGCAGCGAACTTCACCTCGACGCGCAGGCCGCCCGTGGCCTGCGGCTGGATGGCCAACGTCGCTCCGTGGGCGGTTGCGATGGCGTCGACGATCGAGAGGCCCAGGCCGTGACGGTCGCCGTGCCCTGTGCGCTGGGTGCCGAGTCGTTGGAAAGGCCGCATGAGCGACTCGAGCTCCTCGTGCACAATCACAGCTCCGCTGTTGCAGACCGTCAGAACAGCTGACCCGGCGTCGACCGCGGCCGCGACTGTCACCCAGCCGTGGGGGCTGTTGTGCTGGATTGCGTTGTCGAGCAGGTTGGCGATGAGCCGCTCGATTAGCCGCCGATCACCGACGGTGGGTGCATGCTCGAGTTTGCTGTCGAGGCGCAGGCCGCGGCGCGCAGCCTCCTCACGACGTTCCTCCAGCACCTGGCCGGTGAGCACGTCGAGCAGCAGCGGTTCGCGGCGCTCGAGACCCCGCTCGCTGCGCGCGAGGGTCAGCAGGGCCTCGATCATGTGCTCCTGCTGCTCGCCGATCGAAAGCACCCGCTCGCAGGCGGCGCGCAGCGAAGCGACACCGGCGTCCGGATCGGCCAGCGTGACCTCGAGGATGGCGCGCTCCAACGTGAGCGGGGTGCGCAGCTCGTGTGAGGCGTTGGCGACGAACTGGCGCTGCGCCTCGAACGAAGACTCCAACCGTGCGAGCAGCTCGTCGAAGGTGTCGCCGAGCTCGCGCAGCTCGTCGTTGGGCCCGCTCAGCGCGAGGCGCTCGTGCAGGGTCGAGGCGGACAGCTCGCGGGCCGCGGCGGTGATCACCTGCAGGGGGCGCAGCACGCGACCGGCGATCACCCACCCCAGCGCCGTCGACGCGAACACCATGATCGCGAGGGCGACGAGCGAGAAGATCAGCAGGTGGTGCAGGTCGCTGTTGTTGACGCTGACCGCGACCGCCCCGAGCTGATGGGCCTGTTCGCGGACGCGCTGGACCGTGACGCCTTCGGGCGTCGCGTGAAGCGTGGCTTCAGGCGCCGATACGTGGATATGGACGCGCGGTTCCACGATCCCCGCCGCGGCGCCCTGCGCGGTCGCCACGGTGCTGTGCGTGGAGGAGCGCACGGTCAGGAAGACGAGCGCGAGCAGCAGCGTTCCGGTGACCATGAACACGCCGCCATAGAGGACGGCGAGGCGCAGACGAATGGTGTAGCGCGGCAGGCGCAGCCTGACCCTCCGCAGCCTGCCCCTCATATCCGGTAGCCGCTGCGGGGCACCGTGTCGATCAGCGGCGGCTCGCCGAGCTTTGCGCGCAGACGCTTGATGGTGACCTTGACGGTGGTGGTGAAGGGGTCGGCGTTCTCGTCCCACACGTGCTCGAGTAGCTCCTCGGCGGAGACGACACGGCCGCCCGCCCCGAGCAGGTACTCGAGTACGGCGAGCTCCTTGGGGCTGAGCGACAGGCGTTGCCCATTGCGGCTGGCGAGGCGATTGGCGGGATCGACACGCAGGTCCCCGTGCACGAGCACGGGCGGCAGCTGGGCGCCCGAGCGCCGCGCCAGCGCGCGCACGCGGGCGACGAGCTCGGCGAAGGCGAACGGCTTGGGCAGGTAGTCGTCGGCGCCGAGGCTGAGGCCGTCGACCCTGTCTTCGATGGCGCCGGCGGCTGTGAGCATCAGGATCCGCCCGTCGCGGCCCTCGGCCACGAGCGAGCGGCAGACCTGATCGCCGTGCACGCCGGGGATGTCGCGGTCGAGCACCACCACGTCGTAGTCGATGAGCGCGACGCGCGCGAGCGCGTCGTGGCCGTCGAGTGCGACGTCGACGGCGATGCCCTCGCGGCGCAGGCCGGTGGCGACCGTATCGGCCAGCTCGACGTGATCCTCGACCAGCAGCACTCGCATAGGACCACCAAGCGTGGCGTATCTGTGGTTACAGCGCGGTTACAGCGTCGCTCACCGTGATGTAACCGCCCGTTTCGTAGAACAGCTCCGCACGCAACATCAAGCCAGCGCGAGGAGACGACGAGATGAAGGCGATAAGGCTGAGTGCAGGGCTCACAGCGCTTGCGCTGCTCGCCGCGGGGTGTGGCGGCGGCGCGAAAACCCCGACTGTCGCGCACCTGGGGTCGAGCGCTCCCGCGGGCAGCTCGTCAGCCGGCGCGAGCAGCTCCTCGTCGAGCGCGGGCAGCTCGCGGAGCGGTTCGGCCTCGCCGGGCAGCCAGGCGGTGGCGTACTCGGCGTGCATACGCGCACACGGAGTGCCCAACTTCCCCGACCCCAAGATCTCGGTCCACGGCAATGGAGTGAGCGTGGCGATCGCGATCAATCCGTCGATCTCGGGCAATCCTCATTTCAACTCGGCGCAGCAGGCTTGCAAGCACCTGCTGCCCGAAGGCGGCACGGGTGCACAAGGCAACCACCAGATCACCCCGCGGGAACAGTCACAGTTCCTGAAGGCCGCCGCGTGCATCCGCTCGCATGGGATCCCGAACTTCCCGGACCCGACGTTCTCCGGCGGCGGCGTGCACGTCTCAGAGAAGGGGATCAACCTGCACTCGCCACAGGCGCGTGCGGCAGAGGAAGCGTGCCAGGCGTTGATCCCGGGCGGCCTGCACGGTAATCACTAGTGAGTGCGACTCACCCGCGTCGAATCGCACTGGCGGCCTTGGGGCTCGTGCTGGTGGCGGTTGCGGTGGCGGTGCTTGTCGTGAGCGATCCGTTTGATGGCGCGGGCAAGCCGAGCGGCGTCTCCGACAACACGAGCCAGACGTCGCTTGCGACGGTGAGGCGACAGTTGCTGTCCTCGCAGACACAGGTGAACGCGACGCTTGGCTATGCGGGCGCAGCGAGCATCCGCATACCTACTGGTACACCGCCGTCCGCTGTGCAGCAGGCTGAACAGGCAGTCGCGAACAGCGAGCGCATGCTGCAGGGGGCGAGGGCATCGTTGGCGGCGGACAACGCCACGCTGGCGAACGCGCAGGCAACGGTGAAGGCGGCACGCGACAAGGAGGCGGTCGACTGCATGGGAGACAACGCTGCGGAAAGCGCCCCCGGCGATTCCTCCCCAAGCGGGGAAGCCGCGTCCAGCGACTCCCCGCCGAGTAACGACGACGCGAGCGTATGTGCAAACGACGTGCAGACGCTGTCAAGCGACGAGCAGAGCTCGACTGGCGCGGCGATGAAGCTACAGGGCGACCGGGCGTCGCTGGCCTCCGCACAGGCCTCGCTGACGAGCGCCGAGGAGTCTGCGTCGACGGCGCGCTCAGCAGCTGCGGACTACGGCCAGGGCTCGACGTTCACGATGCTGCCGGCGGTCGGCCAGGTGATCACACGGGGACAGAGCTTGTTCGCGCTGAGCGGCCAGCCGACGGTGCTGCTGTTCGGCTCGGTGGTGCCGTCACGGGCGTTCGTGGCGGGGATGTCGCCGGGCAAGGACGTGGCGGCGCTGAACGCGAACCTGGAGGCGCTTGGCTACGACACGGCGGCGAGCGGCGAAACGTTCAGCGCGGCGACGCAAGCGGCGATCAGGGACTTTCAGTCGGCCCGCGGGATGACGGTGACGGGCGAGCTGCCTCTGGGCTCAGTGGTGTTCAAGCGGGGGCCGGTGCGGGTGACGAGCGTGACGCCTGAAGTGGGCGCGAGCGTCACGCCGGGACCGGTGCTGGGGATCACCTCGACGCGTCCGCAGGTGACCATCGCGTTGAGCGCTGCAGAGCAGTCGAGCGTGAAAGTCGGCGATCGGGTGTCGATCACGTTGCCGAACCAGCAGACGACGCCGGGGGTGATCAGCTCGGTGGGGACGGTTGCGAAAGCACCGGCGAACAAAGAAGAAGGCGGTGGCGGCCCTGAAAGCGGTGAAGAAGGCGGGCCGACGATCGAAGTGGGCGTGACGCCGAGCGAACCCCGGGCGATCGGTCACCTGGACGAGGCGCCGGTGACGGTGTCGATTACGACAGCGAGTGTTCCCAATGCGCTGTCTGTGCCGGTCGCTGCTTTGCTGGCGTTGGCGGGCGGCGGCTATGCGCTTGAGGTGGTGGAAGGCGGCGTGCACCATCTGGAGGCGGTGACGCTGGGACTGTTCGATGACGCTGAAGGTCTCGTTCAGGTCAGTGGGCAGAGCGTGTCCGCTGGTCAGCGTGTGGTGGTGCCCTCGACATGAGCGGTGCGAGCGTGCTGGAGCTGCGAGGGGTGAGTAAGGCGTATGGCTCGGAGCCGCCGGTGCTTGCGCTGAGTGATGTGAGCTTCCGCGTGAGCGAGGGTGAGCTGGTGGCGATTGTGGGTCCGTCGGGGTCGGGCAAGACGACGCTGCTGCACGTGATCGGCACGCTGGAGCGTCCGAGCACAGGGGTGGTGTCGATCACTGGCACGGACGTGGCGGAGCTGTCGGACCGGGAGCTGGCGAGCCTGCGGGCGCGCAGTATCGGCTTCGTGTTTCAGCGGTTCTTCTTGGCGGAGCATTCGACGGCGCTCGAGAATGTGGCCGACGGGTTGTTGTATGCGGGGACTAGCGCGAGCGAGCGGCGTGAGCGAGCAGGGCTGGCGCTGGCGCTGGTTGGCCTGGCCGATCGTGTGGGCTTTCGCCCGAGCAAGCTCTCAGGTGGCGAGCGCCAGCGGGTGGCGATCGCACGGGCGCTGGTTGGTCGCCCGGCGATCGTGCTCGCGGATGAGCCGACGGGCAACCTGGACAGCACTGCGGGGGCGGCGATCGTGGAGCTGCTCGAGGAGCTCAACGCCCAGGGAGCGACGATCGTGGTGATCACCCACGACCGTGAGCTGGCGGCGAGCTTGCCACGTCAGGTGCAGATGCTCGACGGCCGGATCGTTGCGGACACTGGAGCGTTGAATGTTGATTAGTGGGATGGCGTGGTTGCGAACCGCGGCGGCTCGGGCGCGACACTCGCTGGCGGTTAGCGCCGGCGTGGGCGTGGCGATTGCGGCACTCGCTTGCTGGGCGCTCCCCGCTGAGGGTGAAACCGGGCCACCGAGCAGTTCAGCGGCGGCGAGCTGTCCGTCGCCGAATCCACCGAACGCGCTGACGTTGACGGCGGGCACACCACAGACTGCGACACTCGGCAGTGCCTTTGCAACCAACCTGCAGGTAGCGTTCACCAATAGCAACGGCTGCCCGGTCACGACGGCCGTGGCGGGCATACCGGTCACCTTTAGCGCGCCGTCCGCCGGCGCGAGCGGACTCTTCTCGGCCAGTGGATCGAACGCGGTCACGGTCGGTAGCGATGCGTCGGGTATGGCGGGCGCACCGGGGTTCACGGCCAACAACCTCGCGGGCAGCTACACGGTCACCGCAAGCTCCGCTTATGGTTCGGTCGCGTTCTCCCTGACGAATGTGGAAGGCAGCGATTTGAGCGCGTGCGGCGCTGTCGCGAGCACCGCTCCGTTGGCTGGCGATGCGCCGGCGGGCCTCGCGGACAGGCCGACCAAGCTCACTGTGGGAGTTGGCGCTGCGCAGTCCACACCCACGGGAACGCGCTTCCCGATCGGCCTTGCTGTGACCGTCACCGACGCTGAGAAGAACCCAGTGCCGGGCGTGTTGGTGACGTTCGCGGCGCCCAGCCGCGGCCCGAGCGGATATTTCACAGTCCGCTCGGGCGGCGTTCACATGCTTGTGTCGGGCACGTCTGGCTCGCACACGCCCATCTCGCGCGCATCGCACCAGCGCTGGGTCCAGGTGAGGACCGACGGTTGCGGCATTGCGCTGGCACCGCCATTCACAGCGAACCACCGCGACGGCGGTTACGTGGTGGTGGCGAGCGTCGAACACGTGAGGGCAGCTTTCGCGTTGGTCAACGAGGGCTGGTGACTGTGCCCGTGAGCGGGGCGAACCTCGCCCCGAGGAGATTGCGCCCCGCCGATCTGGCGCGGGTGGCGAGCGTGGGGTTGCGCACGCGGCGACTGCGCGCGGGCCTGTCGGCGCTTGGGATTGCGATCGGCGTGGCGGCGATCGTGGCGGTGCTGGGCCTCTCCTCTTCCAGCCAGGCCGGTCTGCTCAGCCAGATCGACCGGCTGGGGACGAACCTGCTGACGGTCACCAACGGCCAGGGCCTCACGGGCAAGACCGCTGAGCTGCCGCTCGTCGCCCCGGCGATGATCGCGCGCATCGACCCCGTCACAAGCGTGGCGGAGACGGCGAAGGTGACGGCGAGCGTGTACCGCACGCCGGTGATCCCGACGATTGAAACGAACGCTCTGAGCGTGCAGGCGGCGAGCATCGACCTGCTGAGAACGCTTGGGGTGAAGGTAGTCCAGGGGACTTACCTGAACGCAGCCACCGCCAGCGAGCCTGTGGCGGTGCTGGGCGCCGCGGCGGCGCAGCGCCTGGGGATCGACCATATATACCCGGGTGAGCGGATCTGGGTGAACGATCAGTGGTTCTACCTCGCCGGCGTTCTCGGCCCGGCGGTGCTCACGCCCGAAATCGAAGCCTCGGTGCTCGTGGGCTTCGCGGCGGCGGAGAGGTACCTGGGGGCGAATGGCCATGCCAACACGGTGTATGTGCGTGCAGAAGACGAACAGGTGGCGGCGGTGCGGTCGGTGCTTGCGCGGACGGCCAACCCGGAAGCGCCCAACGAAGTGGACGTGAGCCAACCGTCGGACACGTTGGTCGCTCGGGCGGATGCCAAGAGCGCGCTGAACGGGCTGTTTCTTGGGCTGGGCGCGGTGGCGCTGCTGGTGGGCGCGGTGGGAGTGGCGAACATCATGGTCATCTCCGTGTTGGAACGGCGCTCGGAGATCGGCCTGCGCCGCGCGCTCGGCGCCACCAGAGGCCAGATCCGTACCCAGTTCCTGGCGGAGGCGATCTTGCTGGCGCTCGGCGGCGGAGCGGTGGGGGTGGCGCTGGGCACGCTGGCGACGGCGGTGTACGCGGCAACCAAGGGTTGGGCGATCGTGATCCCCTCATCCGCATGGGCGGGCGGCTTTGGCGCGGCGCTGTCGATCGGCGCGGTGGCGGGCCTGCTGCCAGCAATCCGCGCGGCGCGGCTGTCACCCGCCGACGCGCTCAGGACCGTGTGACGCTTCTATGCGAGGGCGGCTTTGAGGGCGTTGACCTGGTGTTCAGCGGCGGCGCATGAGTCGGCCGACAGCGGCCATCAGCTCTGCCGCTCGCTCGTCTTGGAGCTCGCTTTCAGCGCCCACCACGCAGGTGCGGGCGTGTCCATCGAGTAGGCCGAGCGCGACCTTGTCCAGCGCTGCCTGGACGGCTGATATTTGGGTGAGAACGTCGATGCAGTAGCGGTCATCTCCCACCATGCGCTCGATGCCGCCCACCTGTCCCTTGATGCGAGCCAGACGGTCGAGAAGTTGATCCCTGCTCGCCTGGTAACCCTTGCCGGCCGGTGATCTAGGTGTTGTGGCCATTAGCGCGAGAGTGTACCACTACGGGGGAGGGGTATAGTGGTGACGTGGCCGTACTGACGACGATCGGCGATGGGCTCAAGGATGCTGTGCTGATGGCCTGGGAGGTGTGGTGGGCGTTGGTGTTCGGCTTCGCTATCAGCGCGATCGTGCAGGCGTGGGTTCCGCGCGAGCGCATCGAGCACGCGCTGTCAGGCTCCGGTCCACGGCCTCTCGCGCTCGCCACGGGCCTTGGTGCGGCGTCCAGCTCGTGCTCCTACGCGGCCGTCGCCATCGCCAAGAGCCTTTTCCAAAAGGGCGCATCGGCCTCATCTGCGTTGGCGTTCCAGTTCGCCTCTACCAACCTCGTGTGGGAGCTGGGGTTGGTGCTGTGGGTGCTGATCGGCTGGCAGTTCACGCTGGCGGAGTACGTCGGCGGGCTCGTGATGATCGTCCTCATGTCTGTGCTGCTCAGGGCATTCGTCTCACCGCGTCTGGAGCACCAGGCGCGCGAGCACGCCCAGCAGGCTGATCTTGGTCATCAGCACCATGCGGCCGGCGAGCGGCTGAGCTGGCGGGCACGGTTGACATCGGCGTCGGGGTGGTCGGATGTTGCGCACAACTTCCGTGGCGACTGGCAGATGCTCTACAAGGAGATAACGGTCGGGTTCCTGCTCGCCGGCTTCGTCGCCCAGCTGGGCAACGGGTTCTTCAACGGTCTATTCCTGAAGGGCTCTCCAGCGCTGGTGCAAGCTGTGTGGGGCGCGCTCATCGGCCCGGTGATCGCCGTGCTGAGCTTCGTTTGCTCGGTCGGCAACGTGCCGCTCGCAGCTGTGCTGTGGTCGGGCGGGATCAGCTTTGCCGGAGTGATGGCGTTCATCTTCGCCGACCTGATCGTCCTGCCGATCATCGCTATCTACCGCAAGTACTACGGCGCACGCTACGCGCTGCGGATCGTCGCTCTCATGTTTGTGACGATGGTGCTCGCGGCACTGATCGTCGATGGGCTGTTCAGCGCGCTGGGGTTGATCCCCACGGGGCGGCCTTCGCGCGGTGACATCTTCGGCACGATCGCCGTCAACTACAAGCTCGCACTCAACGTGCTCGGCGTTGTGATCTTCGCAGCGTTCTTCTGGCTGACCGTGCGCCGGGGTGCCACCGATCCCGAAGCACCCAGCGCGATGAGGCCTAGCCCCAGGAGGCACCACTAGTTGGCCACCGTCTTGATCCCAATTCCAGAGCTGGACTATCGGCTCGCTGGCCCGGCGATGCTCACACCTTCGCCAAGCAGTTCGCCGCGATGCTCGATAGTCCAGCTGCGTGACGACGCGCAAGCAGCGTCGTGCGCTCAGCGCCCCGGCTCACCGTGGCAGACGGCCTCCACGTTGTGGCCGTCCGGATCGAGCAGGAACGCGCCGTAGTAGCTCTCGGAGTACTCAGGCCGCAGCCCCGGAGCGCCGTTGTCGCGGCCGCCCGCAGCGACGCCAGCTGCGTGGAACGCGTCGACCTGTTCCCTGCGGTCTGCCGCAAACGCCACGTGTATGGGCGATCCCGTCCCGTAGATGGTCGAGATTGCGAAATCGGCTGCCTCTTCGAGTCCGAACTCGATCTCGCGTCCCTCGTTGCGCTCCGCTCCGATCTGGCTGAAGCCGAGGGGCAGCAGCGCCCGCCTGTAGAACTCGTAGCTACGCTCGAGCTCGCTTACGCCAATGGTGATGTGATCGATCACAACGCGGCGTCTTGGCACGCATCGACTGTAGCTATACACGGCATCGAGAAGGGTGCGGGAGGGTCCAGCGGTGAGCGATTCATCGCAACTGCGCAGCGCATACGCTCTAGCCCGTGGATGCCCTGGAGAAGTTGCGCGGTCGGATGGCCGAGCTCTCAGACCTCACCTGCGTTGAGATGTTGGTCAGCTGGGATCAGCTGGTGATGATGCCCCAGGACGGCGCGCAGGGCAGGGGACAGCAGCTCGGCACGCTGGCCAGCATCACCCACGAGCGTGGCACCGCCGAGGACATCGGCGGCTGGCTGGCCGAGCTCGACGGGGCGCAGCTCGGGGATCTCGATCGCGACCTCGTGCGCGTGGCGCGTCGCGACTGGGAGCGTGCTCGTCGCGTTCCCGAACGGCTCGCCGCCGAGCTCGCTCGCGCGAGCGCTGACGGGCAGGAGAGCTGGAAGCTCGCGCGTGAACGGGACGACTTCAGCGCGTTTGCGCCCGCGCTAGAGCGCAACGTGGAGCTCGCACGCGCCTATGCGCAGTGCGTCGCTGAGGAGGGGCAGAGCCCGTATGACGCGCTGCTCGGTGACTACGACTTCGGGCTGCGCAGCGACGAGCTGCGCCGCGTGTTTGGGGAGCTCGCCGACGCGCTTGCGCCGCTCGTGCCCGACGCGCAGCTGCATTCGCCGCGTCGCGCGCTCGAAGTGCCAGCGGGCGCGCAGCAGACGGCTGTCGCAGGCACGCTGCGCAGGCTTGGAGTCGATTCCGCCAGCTGGCGGGTCGATGTGTCCGCTCATCCCTTCACTGCCTGGATCGGCCGGCGCGACACGCGCCTGACCACCCGCTACAACGACGGCAACGTCGAGTCGCTGCTCAGCTCGCTGCACGAGTATGGCCACGCTCTATACGAGCGCCAAACCGACCCACAGCTTCAGCGCACCAACCTCGGATGCGGGACCTCCATGTCGATGCACGAGTCCCAGAGCAAGCTGTGGGAGAACCACGTTGCCCGCAACCCCGCGTTCGCCGAGGTGCTCGCCGCCGAACTTGCAGCTGGCGGCTTTTCGGTCACTCCCCAGGAGCTGCACGCCGCCCTTGTCGGCGTCGAGCCGTCCGCCATCCGCGTCTCTGCCGATCCACTTACCTACCCGCTGCACATCATTCTGCGCTTCGAGCTCGAGCTTGCCCTGATCAACGGCCAGCTCGCCGTCACCGACCTACCCGACGCGTGGCGTGAGGGCATGCTCCGCCTGCTCGGCGTCGATGTGCCCTCCGATGCGCTTGGCTGTCTGCAGGACGTGCACTGGGGCGCCGGCAGCTTCGGCTATTTCCCCAGCTACGCGCTTGGCTGCCTGATCGCCGCTCAGCTGTGGGAGGCAATGGAGGCCGAGCTCGGGTCGCGCGAAGAGGATCTGCGCAGCGGCGAAGTGCTCCCAATCCAGCGCTGGCTGGCCGAGAACGTGCACCGCTACGGGCGGCGCCTCGACACAATGCCACTCCTCGAACAGGCCACCGGACGAGCGTTGGAGATCGAGCCGTTCCTGCGCTACGTCAGTCCACTCGCCGGACGCTGAGCATCGCGCGCAGCATCCGCCTGTGCGCTCAGGCGCGTGCGCTGGTCTGCGGGTCCAGCCGCGACATCGTCACCGCAGCCGTCAGCTCCGAGTGCGCGCCACCCATGTACAGGCCCTTGACAGGGGGCACGTCGGAGTAGAAGCGGCCGTGGCCGATCTTCACGTGCGTCTCGCCCGCCAGGCGGCGGTTGGTGGGGTCGGCGCTGACCCACACCGGCTCACCATGGCCGTCGGTGCCCGGTAGCAGCGCCTCTAGCCACGCGTGCGTGTCGACCTCGACCGAGTCCGTCCCGTCGCCATCGCTCGTGGGCGCCGCCCACAGGTAGCCGGAGACGTAGCGCGCGGCAATGCCGCGGCGGCGCAGCAGCACCAACGACAAGTGCACGAAGTCCTGGCACACGCCCGCGCCCAGCTCCAGCAGGTCACGCACGTTCGACCCCACATACGTGGCCCCCGGCCTGTACTCGAAGCGATCGGGGATCAGCTCGCACAGCAATTCCAGCGTCTCCAGCGGACTATCGGCTTCGAGCGCGTCGTGCAGGCTCTCCAGGCCAGCCACAGCGGGCTGATCCTGCCACGGCAGCGCAAACTCACCGGCCGCGTCTACATAGGAGGGGCTCAGCAGGCTCTCCCAGGAACCGTCCGGCGGGTCCGGTGGTGCTGAGGTGACAACCCTGGCCCGCACATCGATCGTCAGCTGCTCGTGGCTGGTGGGGATGCCGAACTCGAGCACCTCTGTGCCGAAGTAGTCCAGGTGGCGGCTGACCCGCGCCTCCGGCTCGATGCGCGTGTGGAACTCGTCGCAGCGCTGCGTCGATGTCGTCGCTGGGCGCACACGCAGCGCGTTGAGGTTGTCTGTGACCGCCACGTCGTAGTGGTACTCGGTCAGGAAACGGATCGCGAAGTGCATCGCCCGCTCACCTCCTCAGCCCGGCCGCTGCCGCGCCCGCGAAGTAGCGGTCGGCCACGTCCTGGTCGATGCGGTTGAGCTCCTGCTGGGTCTGTCTGCATATACCTGTCAACTCCGCTCCATCGGGTAGCGCCCGGCGCTGGAAGTCTAGGTCCGCTGCCAGGCGACTGACGCGCAGCACTGGCTTTGAGTTGCGCGGCCCCGCATCGGCGGTCGTAAATACCTCGTGCAGCGAGTCAACGCACGCGGCCACGCTGTCCGGGTAGGCGCGCTCGAATAGCAAGAAGCGCGCCACCGGATGCGCGTTCGGGGGCGCTGTGACCGCTCGCAGGTACGCGTGAAAGCCGCCAACCGCCTGCAGCAGGATCAGCGCGGTGCCGTCCGCCGGCGCCGCGTCGCCCGGCGGCATCGCCACATGCAGCATGCGCAGCACCATGTCTGAGATCTCAATCAAGCCGCCCGCATCCAGGAAGCACTTGGCCTCGTCGCGCAGCATCGAGCGGTTCGCCACGCCCCAGATCAGTGCTGTGCGCTCCTTCACGTACTGCGAAGCCAGGTAGGGGCCCGCCGGTGCCGCCCAGCCAGGCTGGCCACCGCCACGGAGCCCCAGCGCGGTCGTGTTGATCGCCTCCCACATCTCCGCGCTAATTACGTCGCGTACCGTGCGCGCTCCCTCACGAGCGCGCTCAATGCTGGCCAGCATCGAGCCCGGGCGCTGCGCGTCGAGCGTCAGCTGCCCCAGCGCTGGGCTGCCGCGTGGGTCCTCGTGCACATCACCGAACATCGCCAGCAGACCGCCCGAGCCAAAGCTCACGCCCGGCCGCGTCTCAGAGGTTCCCTGCAGCTCCGCCTGGAAGACCGCCTCCACCGCGCGCGCCGTGAACTCCGCGCGTGCCAGGTTGCGCCCCAGCCAGTAGAGCTCATGTGCGATACGCGCCAGCATCAGCCCGCGGACCCGCGCGGCGATCCAGGCGCCGCGGCACCCGCCCGGTGTTGCTGCTGCTGTTGTTGCTGCTGTTGGCCGGTCCAGGCGCCGTAACGCAGATCGGGCAGCGCCGGCGGCTGGGTATCGGCGATCGGTGGGCCAGCGCGGTCGGCGTCGTCGCCGTCCTCGAGTACCCACGTGTCCTTGGAGCCGCCGCCACGCGATGAGTTCACGATCAGCGAGCCGTCCTCCAGCGCTACGCGGGTCAATCCTCCGGGGACGATGTCGATGCGCTCGCCAAACACAGCGAATGGCCGCAGGTCCACGTGGCGCGGGTGCAGCTGCGCGTCAGCGCCGACCGTGGGCACCGTCGACAGGCGCACCACGTCCTGGGCGATCCAACGTTCCGGATGCGTGCTGATCACCCGTCGCATGCGCTGGATTTCAACCTCATCGGCATGCGGACCGATCATCACGCCCCGCCCGCCCGACTCACCAGTCGGCTTGACCACCAGCTCGTCGAGGTGCTCGAGCACGTACTCCCGTACTTCAGGATCCGACAGCAGGTAGGTCTTGACGTTTTCGAGGATCGGCTCCTCGCCCAGGTAGAAGCGGATCATCTCCGGCACGAAGCAGTAGATCGCCTTGTCATCTGCCACACCTGTGCCAAACGCGTTGGCGATCGCCACGCTGCCCGCCCGGTAGGCCCGCACAAGCCCGGGCACGCCGAGCAGCGAGTCCCCACGGAACTCCAGTGGGTCGACGAAATCATCATCCAGGCGGCGATACACCGCGTGCGCGCGCTCCAAGCCGCGGGTTGTGCGCATGTACAGCACGTCATCGCGCACCACCAGATCGGAGGCCTCCACCAGCTCGACGCCCATCTGGCGTGCCAAGAATGCATGCTCGAAGTACGCAGGGTTCGCCGGCCCAGGTGTCCACACGACCACCGTCGCCTCGCTCTCCGCCGACGGCGCCACCGAACGCAGCGCGTGCAGCAGCAGCTGCGGGTAGTGGTCCACAGGGCGCACCCGGTAGGAGGCGAACAGCTCCGGGACCAGACGGGCCATCGCCGCACGGTTCTCCAACACATAGGAGATACCCGAGGGAATGCGCACGTTGTCCTCGATCACCTTCCACGTGCCATCGCTGTGTCGCACCAGATCGCAGCCAGCCACATGCGTGTAGACGCCGCCCGGCGGGCGGATGCCGTGGACGGCGCGCGCGAAGTGCGAGCAGGAGGCCACCAGCCGCCACGGCACGAGGCCCTCGCGCACGATCTCACGCGCGTGGTAGACGTCGTCCACGAAGTGGTTGAGCGCGCGGATCCGCTGCGCCAGCCCGCGCTTGATGTCACGCCATTCCTGACCGCTGAGCACCCGCGGCACCAAATCGAGCGGAAACGGCCGTTCCTTGGTGCTCCCATCCGTACCGCCGCCGCCGCTCGTCTCAAACGTGATGCCTTGCTGCATGAAGATCGCGTCGCGGCGGCGCCCCGCCTCGATCAGACCCTCCGGTCCCAGGCGCCTGAGCTCCTCCACCAGCGCGCGTGCGGTCGGCCGCGGCGTCCCGTCGTCCTCGAACAGCTCGTCTAGGAACGGCGCCTGTGGGCGATAGCTGTCGACCGGCGGCGTATGCACCCCAGAGCTCACCTCGAGATTCTCCCGCGCAAGCTGCGCAATCGCTTTCGACGGATGGAGAAACCGCTTGTCGGCCTGGTGCTCACCTGTCACACCCGCCCAGGCCTGGTGTGCGGCGGGCGAAGCCGCTCAACTCGGCCAGCGGCCGTGTTGAGCGAAGTAATCGCGGGCCGCTTCCTCGGTGTCGCGCTCGCGATCCCCGGAAACCCCGATGCGGTACAGCCAGTTGAGGAAGTAGATCGCCAAGCCGGCGCTGACGATGCTCGCGCCGCCCTCAAGATCCGTTTCGCTGCCCAGCGCCATGATCGCGAGCCCGCAGATCGTTACCACCACCGGCAGCACGTAGCGGACGCCCGTCAGCAGCCACTTGCGCGCGCCGCTCTCTGGCTCGGAATGGGGCTTGCTGCCAGGATCAGCAGCGGACAGCCCCAGCGCGTTGCCTAGATCCCCATCGCGCAGGCGCAGGCGACTGCCGCGTGTCGGGCGAGGCAGTCGCGATCGGCTCATGTCGGTCATCTCCTATACAGCGTAGGACGATCGGCAGCCGCCAGCAGATTGGCTCACGCAGGCTGAAGCGGCTGGGAGGCGGGCTCTTCCTCGAGTTGCTCCGCGCAGCGGCGGGCTGTGGCCTGTGCCCAACGCCCTGTCGAGGCCGCCCCGATCGCGAGCACGCTTGCCGAGCAGCCCGCGATCAGCCACCACGCCGGGTGGCTGGCCGACGTCAGGTGCTGGCCGATGCCGCTGCCCGCTGCCGCCCCCAGGATCGAGCCGGTCACCGCCACGCCCAGTGCCTGTCCCACCTGGCGGCTGGTGGAGGCCACCGCGGCCGCCACACCGGCCTGGTTGTTTGGCATCCCCGATACCGCCGTGTAGGTGATTGGTGCGTTGACCGTGCCAAAGCCCGCGCCAAACACCGCGTACACCGCAAGCAGCAGGAGCAGGGGAGTGGTGGGCGTGAGCGTCGTCAGCACGAGCGCGCTGAGCAGCATGCAGCCGCCAGCGATGAACAGCGGTAGGCGCGGTCCGCGGCTACCCACCGCGTGGCCCGACAGCAAGCTGCAGGCGAATGCAGCCACCGCCATCGGCAGCGTGCACAGCCCCGCGTCGAGCGCCGAGTAGCCACGTACGTCCTGCAGGTAGAGCGTGTTCACGAACAGGAAGCCGCTGAACCCCGCGAAGGCGCTGATCGCGATCAGCGTCGCGCCCGAGAACGGAGCGCTACGGAAGAAACGCAATTCGATCAGCGGATCCACCCGACGCGGCTCATACATCACCAGTGCCCCCAGCGCCAGCGCCGCGAGCAAGAACGTGCCGATGCTCTGCGCGGAGGACCAGCCAGCACTTGGGCCCTCGATGATCGCGTAGGTCAGCGACGCCAGCGCCACGATCACGAGTACCTGCCCGATCGGGTCGATCCGTCGCGCGCGCGCCGCCCGCGACTCGGGCACGAACATCGCTGCCAGCACCGCTGCCGCCAGCCCGATCGGGATGTTGATCCAGAAGATCGCGCGCCAGCCCGCCGTTTGCGTCAACGCTCCCCCCACGATTGGGCCGAGCGCGAGGCTGATGCCGACGACCGCACCCCACACGCCGATCGCGCGGGCGCGCTCGCGCGGATCGGTGAACACGTTGGTGATGATCGACATCGCCACCGGGTTGAGCATCGAGCCACCCACGCCTTGCAGCGCGCGTGCGGCGATCAGCCAGCCAAGCGTGGGGGCGAGGCTACACAGCAGCGAGCCCGCAACGAACAGCAGCAGGCCCACCTGGAAGGTGCGCCGCCGACCAAGCCGGTCGGCGGTCGATCCCGACAGCAACAGCAGGCTCGCCAGCACGATCACGTAGGCATCGATCGTCCACTGCAGGCCCGACAGCGACGCGTGCAGGTCACGGCGGATCGACGGCAGCGCCACGTTGACGATCGTGTTGTCCATCGCCACGATCAGCAGGCTCATACAGCAGATCGCCAGGATCGCCAGTCGCCGCCGGTCGCTCAGCTCGTGCTGGCTAGCGCTTGTCGCAGGTGTACCGTTCACGCCTGATCGTTTTAGCGCCCGGAGCGACCGCTACCCGGATTGGGGCGTGGCGCGTGTCGCAGAAAAGAGGGAGGACGTGCCCGCGCCAACCATCGATGAGCTCACGCTCGCCGACGAGCCCGCTCACTGGAGCGCGCTTGGCTTCGCCGTGGCCGAAGACAGCTGTCAGCTCGGCCGGGTGCGACTGCGATTTGCCGGCTCTCAACACGGCGTCGGACTGACGGGCTGGACACTGCGCGACATCGCCAGCACCGAGCTTGACGGCCTGCCCACGGCGCTCTCTGAAAGCGAAGCGCCAGCGCCCGCCCCAGCGCACCCCAATGGCGTGCTCGCGATCGACCATGTCGTCGCGGCATCACCCGACCTCGACCGTAGCGTGGCAGTGCTGCAGGCAGCTGGTCTTGACCTGCGTAGGGTGCGCGAGGAGCCGACGCCGGCAGGCGCGCCGCGCCAGGCGTTCTTCCGTCTAGGCAGCGAGATACTCGAGCTGATCCAGGAGCCCCAGCAGGTGCTCGAGCGTGCCGGCGGGTCTGACCATCCGGTGCGCTTCTGGGGCATGGCGCTGCTCGTCGAAGATCTCGAGCGGACCGTCGAGCTGCTCGCGCCGCATGTCAGCGAGATCCGCGCCGCCGTCCAGCCTGGCCGGCGCATCGCCACCGTGCGCCGCTCTGCCGGCCTCACCGTGCCGCTCGCGCTGATGAGCGCCGATCAGCGAGCAGCAAAAGCCGGATGATGCCTCTGCGGGCGCTCCGCGACGTGTAATCTCGCCGCTGTGGGAGCAGAGCTGAAGCTGGGACTGAACACCGGCTACTGGGCCGGCGGGCCGCCGTCAGGCGCCGCTGCGAACATCGCGGAGGCCGAGCGGCTGGGGTTCGACTCGATCTGGACAGCTGAGGCCTACGGCTCGGATTGCCTTACGCCGCTGGCCTGGTGGGGTGCCTCGACCGAGCGCATCAAGCTCGGCACCGCCATCGTGCAGATGTCCGCCCGTCAGCCCGCCGCCGCTGCGATGGCAGCGATGACGATGGACCACCTCTCAGGCGGCAGGTTCATCCTCGGCCTGGGTGTCTCTGGGCCGCAGGTCGTTGAGGGCTGGTACGGGATGCCGTTCGCGAAGCCGCTCGCACGCACCCGTGAGTACATCGCCATCCTGCGTGACATCTGGGCGCGCAAGGGCCGCCTGGAAGCTCCCGGCCCGCACTACCCGCTGCCGCTGCCCGGAGGCACCGGTCTGGCCAAGCCACTGAAGGCCTCCATCCACCCGTTGCGCGAGGACATCCCCATCTACCTCGGCGCCGAGGGACCCAAGAACATCGCCCTGTGCGCCGAGCTATGCGATGGCTGGCTGGCGATGCTGTTCTCACCCGCCGTCTACGACGAGATCTACCGGCCGTCGCTGGAAGAGGGCTTCGCGCGAGCGGGCGCACGTCGTAGCGCCGCGGACTTCGAGGTGGCCGCCACCGTGCCGCTGATCGTCACCGACGACATCGAGGCAGCGGCCGACTCGCTACGGCCCTTCTATGCGCTGTACTTCGGCGGCATGGGCGCCAAGGGCGCCAACTTCCACGCCAACGTGCCGATCCGCATGGGCTACGAGCGTGAGGTCGGCGAAATCCAGGACCTGTATCTCGACGGCAAGAAGGACGAGGCCGGGGCCAGGGTCCCCACCGCGCTCATTCAAGAGCTCTCGCTGATCGGCCCGCGCGAGAAGATCCGCGACGACCTGGCCAAGTGGCGCGAATCGGTAGTCACCACGCTGCTCGTCTCCGGCGACAGCGCCACGCTGCGCGCCGCAGCCGAGCTCGTGCTCGGCTGATCAGGCCAGCGTCAGCACAGCAGACTGACCGAGCGTCCTGCCCCAGCGGTCAAGCGCGCGTACCGCGAATTGACGAGCGCCTGACGCCGCTGCCGAGGCGGCCGGCAAAGCGCTCTCAAAGCCGCGGGCGGGCGTGCTTGCCACTGCGCTCAGCGCCTCCGGTTGACTGCCCGTAAGCAGCTGCCAGCTGCCTAGCCCGGTGGCGCCGTTCCAGCTCGCATATGCCGTCAGGTCGCGGCCCGCGCCAGCAATCGCGATCGCTGGCGCCTGCGCGGGGCGGCCCCGCCAAGGAAGGCGAAAGGCCCTATAGGACTGATGCTCAGTGCCCAGCAACGCATCGAACACGATCCGCCCAGCGTGATCGAACTCCGACACGCGCGGCACTTCCCCCCAGCCCACGAACACGTTGCCGTTTCCTAGCAGCTGCACGCTGCCCTGACTGCCAGCGAGGATCCCCGCGTGGGTGTATTGGCGTAGCAGCGCAGCCGTCATCGCGCGCTCGTCCACATCCAGGATCAGGCCGCGCGAGAGCCGCTCCACGGCTGGTGTGGCACCGTTGTCGAACACCGTCAGCGTTCCGTCTGGCTGGCGGCGCGCGTCGTGCTGCCACGCAAAGTTGCTGCCCGCGCCCATGCTGAAGTCGCTGCTCTTGCCGCCCAGCCGCCACAGGATCGCGCCCGCTTTGTCGAGCTTGTACAGCGTGTGCGTGCTGCGTCCCGAGACCAGCAGGTTGCCGTCGCCGTCCACATCGACAGAGTTGATGTGAAAGAAATCCCAGTCCGCCCCCACCGGCGAGTAGGACTCCTCGAGCGGGATGTGCTCGAGGCTGTGCCACTCCAGCAGCACCTCGCCGCTGACCAGATCGATCTCCTGGAAGATCGCGTCCTGGATCGTGCCCTTGCGCGAGCCACCCACCGATGACAGGTCAGCGTCTCTGACCACATAGCTCGTCAGCAGCGCCGTGTCGCGGGGTGTGATCACGAACTCGTGCAAGTCACCACGCAGCCCGTTCGCCGCCTGCACACGGCGGACCGTCTGATAGCTGGAGTCGACGATCACGTATTCGCCCACCCCGTGTCCGAGTTCGATGTCCCCCTCCCACCACGTCAGCACGGGACTGCCGCGATAGCGCTGCACCCGGAAGTTAGTCGTCACCTTGCCAGCCAGCGGGTTCTCCCAGATCGGCTCGCCGCTGTTAGCCACGATCACCGCACCAGCCTGTGCTTTCGGGGCGTTGTACGGCGCGATGAAGATCGGGTCGGTGGACACTCCAGCCTCGCTGCGCGTCACCGTGAGCGACGGAATTCGCAGGTCAGGCCGCGTGTGCCAGCCGGGCGCCCGCGGCGGTAGCGCACTTCGAGAGGACGCCAACGCGCCAGTCACCAGCTCGCCCACCGTCCCAGCCAGCGTCAGCCCCGCGGCCCCGAGCCCGGCGCTGCGAAGCAGCTGCCTGCGGGTCATGGTCGCGTTCGGTAATGCCATCTCAAGCACTCACGAAAGCACCCGCAGCGTAAAGATTCCTGAAGTTGCGCATCGTCGCTAGGGTCTGAGGCATGACAGACACAGACGCCGCAGTGCAACCGCAGGACTTCGCCAACTTTCAGTTCGAGATCTATCTCGGTGGCCTCAGCGGCGCTACCCCCGCGCTGCCACTGCTGGCAGCCGAGCTCGAAGAGCGCGCCCGCGAGCTTCTCAGCCCGGAGGCTTTCGGCTACGTAGCCGGCGGCGCTGGCGCCGAGCTGACGATGCGCGCCAACCTGAGCGCGTTCGAGCGCTGGGAGATCATGCCGCGGATGCTGCGTGATGTCTCGCGGCGCGATCTCAGCACGTCGGTGCTCGGTACAGCCATGCCCGCCCCGATCCTGCTCGCGCCCGTCGGCGTGCAGTCGATCGTCCATCCGCAGGCCGAGCTCGCCGTCGGGCAAGCCGCCGCCGCCAGCGGACTGCCGTTCATCCTCAGCACAGCCTCCTCCTACACGATGGAGGATGTCGCAGGCGCTGTCGATCAGGCCAGCCGCTGGTACCAGCTGTACTGGCCCAAGGATCGCGACCTGGCCGCCAGCTTCGTCGCCCGCGCCGCCGACTCGGGCTATGAAGCGATCGTTGTAACGCTCGATACCTGGCTGCTCGGCTGGCGTCCACGCGACCTACAGAACGCTTACCTGCCGTTCCTCAAAGGAGAGGGCATCGCCAACTACTTCAGCGACCCCGTCTTCCGGGGCGCGCTCGAGCAGACGCCCGAGGAGAACCCCGAAGCGGCAATCGGCCATTGGGCCTACCAGTTCGCTAACCCAAGCGTCACCTGGGCGGATCTCGCGTGGCTGCGCGAGCAGACCACGCTGCCGATCGTGCTCAAGGGGATAGTTCACGCCGACGATGCCAGACGCGCGCTCGACGCAGGCGTCGACGGGCTGATCGTCTCCAATCACGGCGGCCGTCAGGTCGACGGCGCGATCGGTGCGCTCGACACGCTGCCCGCTGTACGCGAGGCCGTCGGCAAGGACTTCCCTGTGCTGTTCGACAGCGGCATCCGCACCGGTGCTGACATCTTCAAGGCGCTCGCGCTCGGCGCCAACGCCGTATGCCTCGGGCGCCCCTATGTTTGGGGTCTCGGGCTCGACGGTCAGACCGGCGTCGAACACGTCCTGCGCTGCCTGCTCGCCGAACTCGACCTCACATTCGCGCTCAGCGGCCACACCGAGATATCGCAGGTCAGCTCGGCTGCGCTGGTGCGCACGCCCTAGCCCGACCCGACGCAGCCGGTGCACTACCGTGCCTCTGGTGCCCGCCGCTGGTGACGCTGCAAGAACCAAGCGCCTAACGCTGATCGCCTGCATCATGGGCTCAGGCATCGTCACGCTCGACGGCACCGTCGTCAACGTGGCGCTGCCCACGATCCAGCGAGCTCTGGGGGGCGGGCTGGCGGCGCAGCAGTGGGTGCTCAACGGCTATCTGCTCACGCTCGGCTCGTTGATCCTGATCGGCGGCTCGCTCGGTGATCTGTTTGGCGAGCGACGAGTCTTCGCGATCGGCGTATCCGGGTTCGGCGCCGCTTCGCTCGTGTGTGCGCTGGCGCCATCGATCGAGGCGCTCGTCGCAGCGCGTGCCGTGCAAGGCGTCGCCGGTGCGCTGCTCGTCCCCAGCTCGCTGGCGGTGATCGTCAACACGTTCTCCGAAGACGAGCGGGGAGCCGCGATCGGTAGCTGGACAGCATGGGGCGCAATCGCTGCCGTGCTCGGGCCGCTCGTGGGCGGCGAGCTGCTGGCCATCGCCTCCTGGCGCTGGATCTTCCTGATGAACGTGCCGTTCGTGATCGCCTGCGTTGCGCTCATCCTGCTCGTCGTCCCGCGGGCCGCCCCGCGCGAGCAGGACGCGCGTCGCATCGATCTGCCCGGCGCCGCGCTGTGCGCCTGCGGTCTCGGCGGGCCGGTGTTCGCTCTGATCGAGCAGCCGCGGCTGGGCTGGTCCAGCCCAGAGGTGCTGATGCCGCTGATCCTCGGCGTGGCGCTGCTGCTCGCCTTCACGCTGTATGAGGCCCGTGCTCGTGACCCCATGCTTCCGCTCGGACTGTTCCGCCGGCGCAATTTCGCCGCCGGCAACATCGAGACGTTCTCCATGTATGCCGGCCTTTCGATCCTGTTCTTCTTTCTCGTTCTCTTCCTGCAACAGATCGGCGGCTATTCCCCACTGCAGAGTGGCCTTGCCACGTTGCCCGTGACGCTGATCATGTTCGTGCTCTCGCGCCGCTTCGGCGCGCTCGCCGACCGTTTCGGCCCACGCCTGTTCATGGGCGCCGGGCCGCTCGTCGCAGCATGTGGGCTGCTCCTGTTTCAGCGCATCGGCGTCCATGTCAACTACGTCTCAGATGTGCTGCCTGGGCTGCTCGTGTTCGCGCTCGGGCTATCCATGACCGTCGCGCCGCTCACCGCCGCCGTGCTCGCCGGCGCCGAGCACCAGGCCGGCATCGCCTCGGGTGTCAACAACGCCGTCGCGCGCGTCGCCGGCCTGCTCGGTACAGCCGCTGTCGGTGCCGCCGTCGCCGGATCGTTCGGTTCGACCCTCGATCGCAAGCTCGCCGCCTCCAAGCTTGGTCCCATCGCGCGCGCCGCCGTGCGGGAGGCCAAGCGCTTGCCGCTGGGTCGCCCCGATGTGCACGCCCTACCGCCAAGCCAGGCGCGGATCCTCGAAAGAGCCGCGGAAGCCGCCTCCCTGCACAGCTTCCATCTAGGCCTCGTGATCGCCGCCGCGCTTGTCGCCATCGGCGGGCTCATCGGCGTTGCGGGGATTCGCAACCCGCGGGCCGAGGCGCACCTGGATACCCGCACTGAGGTACGCGCTGTGGATTGCGCCAGCGGTCAGCTCGTGGGTATCAATCCCGAGGCCGTTGCCTGACTGAGGCCTCGACGCCGGGATAGATGTCTGCTTTTCTGCGTAGCGTGCGCTTATGTATCTACGTGCAACAAGTTCGGTAGACACGATGGCGCACGCCGGAGCGAAAAGGAGAATCCCCCTCGTTGGCGCCCCGTCCCTAGACAGGCTCGCGCGCGTAGTCGCGCATCGCCTCGATGATCGGCGCGAGCCGGCGTCCCTTGATCGTCAGCCGGTACTCGACGGTGGGCGGGCTCGATGGGATGACGTTGCGCTGCACTAGGCCGGCGGCCTCGAGGTCGCGCAAGCGCTCGGAGAGCATGCGCGGCGAGATGCCGGCGACGGCGTCGGCGAACTCGTTGAAGCGCAGTGCGCCGGTGAGCGCGGCGTAGAGGATCGACAGTTGCCAGCGCCGCTCGAGGAGGTCCGCGGTCTCGCGGACCTCCATCGGGACGGGCTCACATCTACGCGTGCGCGACATGGCGGGCGGGCTCCAGCGCGCGGTCGAGGACCTCTTGGACGGTCATCACCGGGTGGAAGGTCATCTGCTCGCGGACCTCCTCGGGGATGTCGTCCAGGTCACCGCGATTGCGCTCCGGCAGGATCACGTCGGTCAAGCCGGCTGCATGGGCGGCGAGCGCCTTCTGCTTGAACCCGCCGATCGGCAGCACCCGGCCCTGGAGCGTGACCTCACCGGTCATACCGACCGTGTGCTTTACAGGGCGTCCCGAGAGCAGCGAGGCCAGCGCTGTGACCATCGTCACGCCGGCGCTGGGCCCGTCCTTGGGGATGGCTCCAGCTGGCACATGCACATGGAACTCGCGGTTCTCGAAGGCGCTCTCGTCAATGCCAAGCTCCTCAGCGTGGCCACGTACGTAGGAGAGCGCGATCTTGGCGGACTCCTTCATGACGTCGCCCAGCTGACCGGTGAGCACGAGGCTGTTGCCGCCGGAGCTGCCGCCCTTCATGGCGGTGGCCTCGACGAACAGCACATCGCCACCCGAGCCGGTAACGGCGAGACCTGTTGCGACCCCTGGAGTGGCGGTGCGCGCGGCTGACTCCTGGAAGAACTTCTGGCGTCCGAGCGCGTCGCGTACCGTCTCCACATCGATCTCGACGGGTGCTTTGAGCTTCGTCTTGCGGGAGGCGATCTTTGTGGCTGTCTTGCGCAGCACCGTGCCTAGGTTGCGCTCGAGGCTGCGTACGCCGGCCTCGCGCGTGTAATCGGAGATGATCGTGCGCAGTACCTCATCGGAGATCTCCACCTCGTCCTCGCGCAGCCCGTTGCGGTCGCGCTGTCGCGGCCACAGGTAGCCCTTGGCGATGGCGAGCTTCTCCTCGGAGGTGTAGCCGTCGAAGCTGATTACCTCCATGCGGTCGAGTAGTGGCCCGGGGATGGTGTCGGCTACGTTGGCCGTGGCCAGGAACATAACCTGGCTCAGGTCCAGCTCGACGTCGAGGTAGTGATCGCGGAACGAGTGGTTCTGCGCGGGGTCGAGGACCTCGAGCAGTGCCGCGGATGGGTCTCCGCGCCAGTCGGCGCCGACCTTGTCGACCTCGTCGAGCAGGATCACCGGGTTCATCGTGCCAGCGTCTCTGAGCGCCCTGACGAGACGGCCAGGGAGTGCGCCGATGTAGGTGCGTCGGTGCCCGCGGATCTCGGCCTCGTCGCGTACGCCGCCGAGCGACATGCGCACGAACTCGCGTCCAGTGGCGCGGGCGATGGACTCGCCGATGGATGTCTTGCCGGTGCCGGGGGGCCCGATCAAGGTGAGGATGGCCCCTGACTTGGGGTCAGCCTCGATGCCGCGGTCCTGGCGCAGCTTGCGCACGGCCAGGTACTCGGTGACGCGGTCCTTGACGTCCTCCAGGCCGGCGTGGTCGGCGTCCAGCACCGCACGTGCGCCGACGGGGTCGAGGTGCTCCTCGGAGCGCTTGCCCCAGGGCACGGCGATCAGCCAGTCGAGGTAGGTTCGGATCATGCTGGACTCGCCGGTCTGCTCGCCCATGCGCTCGAGGCGGGCAAGCTCCTTGAGCGCCTGCTCGGAGACCTCGTCTGGCATGTCGGCGTCCTCGATCTTGGTGCGGTACTCGTCGGCGACCGACGCGTCATCCTCACCGAGCTCCTTGCGGATCGAGTCCATCTGCTTGCGCAGGAAGTACTCGCGCTGCTGCTTCTCAGCGCCCTCTTGTACGTCCTCGCGGATGCGTCTGCGCACCTGCAGCTCGGCGAGGCTCTCGCGCTGGAGCTTGACGGCGAGCTCGAGGCGCTCGGTGACGTCTAGCGTGCGCAGCAGCTCGACCTTTTGCTCGTAGGAGATGTTGGGGGAGTAGCCGGCGGAGTCGGCGAGCGCGCCTGGCTCGGCGATGGCGCGCAGGAACGCGGAGATGCGTCCGTCGTCGCCGCGTAGCTCGAGGATCTCCTCGACGGTGGCGCGGTACTCGCGCTCGAGCTCACGTGTGCGTTTGTCGGTGGGCACGTTGTCGGGGCGCTCGTCGACCTCGACGCGCAGCTCGCCGCTTGGGCCAGTCTGAGCAGCGCCGATCAGCGCGCGGTGCTCGCCGGAGATGGCCACAGCGCGGCCGCCGCCGGGCAGGCGTACCTGCTCGGAGACCTCGGCAATGGTGCCGACCTCGAGGAACTCGTTCTCATGGCGGGGCACGAGCACGACGCGCTCGTCATCGCCAACGTCGATGGTGAGGGTGATGCCCATGTTGGGGAACACGACGGTGTCGTCGAGCGGGATCAGCCGCATGCGTGGCTTGGGCACGGACGGCTGCACTGTGGGCTTCTCTGAGGGTGATGAGGAAGGTGCCATTAGATAATCGCTCCATATGAGCTTACGAAAGTTTAGTTAGTATAGCGCGGGATGGTTGCGTACACAAGTACTTTGGACGCCATCCTTGAAACGGCGTCCTAGAGCCAAATATGCCTACTCGGGTCCGTCGAAGTTGACCTCGACGTTCTCCTCCTCGACGCGCTCCTCGACCTCTGCGGACGAGGTCAGGGCGCGCCTGTCGGCGTCGAGCAGTGGGCTGGAGAAGAAGCTGCGCGGCCACAGGCGGCGGTAGCGCACGACGTTGATCTCGGCGGCGAAGATGGTGAGCTGCGCGCCGAGGTAGAGCCATGCGAGCAGCCCGAGCACGAGCGCGAAGATGCCGTAGAGCGGTCCGGTGCGCTTGAGCTCGTGGTCGATGTAGAAGCCGCCAAGGTGCTGGAGCAGCTGCCAGAGCACCGCGGCGACGATCACGCCGGGGAGCAGATCGCGCCAGGAGATCTCGACGGCGGTGAGCAGTTTGAAGGCGGTCATGAACAGCGCGAGGTTGAACGCGAACGCCACCAGGACGCCGGCGGCAACGTCAAGTGCGGCGTGGCTGGAGGAACCGACGAAGCCGGCGGCGGTTGTTGAGATCACCGACATGGTCCCGAGAACGGCGAGCATCCCCAAGCCGCGCAGATGCGCATTGATGAAGTTGGGGCGATGCTTGAACGGAACACTCCAGATCCGGTTGAAGGCGTTCTGGGTGGCGCCGGTGATCCCCATGCCGGCAAGCAGCGAGCCAATCACACCAATAGCGAGGCCGATGCTCGAGCCGGTCAGGGATTCGAGTTTGAGCTGATCGCGGATGATCGGGAATTGCCCCAGCGCTCCGTTGACGATCCGGTGCTGCTCGCTGGGGTCGCCCTGGAGCACGAACCCGAGCACAGTGACGAGCACAAGCAGCAGCGGGAACAGCGAGACGAAGCCGTAGTAGGCGATCAGCGCGGCTAGCTGCCCAGCCTGATCGTCGCCGAACTTCTTGATCACGGCGGCCAGGAAGCGGAGCCGTGGGCTTTGCTGCTGGCGGCGATCGAGCGCGTGGAGGCGGTCGGTGATGCTCACAGAGCAGCCCTGACCGTGTGATCTCCGCCGGCGGTGGGTGCCCGGGGAAATTGGGAGGGGGGCCTGCGGGCGGTTCGGCGCGACATGTGGGTGTGTCTACCCGATTTCACTCGCAAACACGAGGCCCAGGTGCTCGCTGGCCGACAGGCGTACGCGGGATGCGTGGATTTGACCCGGCGGAGGAGGTGGCGCTGGTGGCGCGTGCAAAGCGTGATTTGTTGCTGCGGGTGCACCGCCATCGACTGCGCAGGGAGGACCTCGAGGATTGCTACAGCCAGGCAACGATTGAGCTGTTGGCGTACGCGCGTAACGGGGCCACGTTCTCCAGTCGGGCGCATCTGGCCAATGTGGTTGAGCAGCGGTTTGTCTCGCGGATCCACGATCGCCGCCGCGCGCTTTCCGGCCGTAGCCCGATGCAGGCGGCACTTGAGACTGCCGTATCGCTTGCGAGCCTTGAGGAGGCGCAGATCGAGATCGTCGATGTGCGAGCTAACCCTGAACAGTTGGCGATCCTGCGCCATGAGCTGCTGCGCATACAGGCGTTGGCGCGTGAGCTGAGCCCCGATCAGCAGCTGGCGCTCGGTTGTCAGATTGGCCTGCAAATGAACCGCAGCGAGTTTTGCCGGCGGTTCGGATGGTCCGAGGAGAAGTACCGCAAGGTGGCCCAGCGCGCGCGTGCGCGCCTATTGCGTCTGATGGCCGATGAGCCGGCTGTCCCCCCTGGCGCGCTGGCGTCGGAAGGGGAGATAGGGACGCCCTATGAACCATTATCCCCCCACTCATAGGCGCGCTCCCTGGGACGCCGATGGTCGGTTGAACGGACGACCGTGCGGCGATTCCGCCCCGCGCGCAAGCGGTCGGGAGCCAGCGAGCTCCCCGCTCTGGCTTCCGACCGTACGCGTGCACGGACCGCTGGTGTCGCGATGGTGACGATGCTGCGAAGGGCGCCACGGGAGGTCTACCGCGTGTACGGCGAGGAGGAGTTCTTCGCGGATGCGCCATACGACGAGCGCGCCGATGCCAGCCACCTTGGAGCCGGTGAGCGGCGGCTGAAGCGTCTCGCAACTGTGACGCTACTGCTCGCGGCCGTGGGTGCGCTCGGCGGGCTGGTCGTCCTCGCTGGTGTTTCGTCAGTTACCCGCGGCCGTCGTCGCGGCGCGCGCACAGCGGCAGCTGCCGCACGGTTGGTGCCCGGTGGCCCCCGCCGGTTGGGAGCGCAGGCGAGCTCGCGGGTGCATGGCCGGCTGATCGTCGGTGAGCGGCCTGCGCGGCTCGTACGGAGCCCCCGTCGGGCGGGCACACATGCGCGAATCCTTGCTGCACCGCGATCCCGTGGCGCAGGAATGATCGACGTAGCTGCACCTGCGAGCGGGGCGGGGCTGGTGCACGCGGCGGCTCGCGCCAGCGTGGCGGAGCTGAGGGCGAGAGCATCGGCAGTGCGACTCCCTCAGCAGCAGGTCGAGTTCGGATTCGAGCGCTGAGGAGCAAGGGTGGCACGCGAGCAGACGCGTCCGACGGTGACGATCACAAATCGTGCGCTGTGGCGAATCCGCTTGGTCCGTGAACTGCCTCGCTACCTGCTTTGCGGGATGGCGCTGGCGGGGGTGGCGGCGAGCGTTCGGTTCGCGATCGCGCCACCGCCGCGCGAGCTGGCAACGGCTGCAGGGCGCCCGGCCGTGGCGCCCGATCCGGCTGCGGAAGCCTACGCGGTGCTGTTCGTGCGCAGTTACCTAACGTGGAACGCCGCCGAACCGCAAGTCAGTCTCCACGCGCTCGAACCGTTCCTCGGGCCTGGCATGGAACAGGACGCTGGGCTAGTGCTCCCCGCCGGCGGTGAGCAGCGGGTGCAATGGGCGGAAGTGGTGCAGGCACGCGAACCGGCGTGGGGGGAGCACGTCTATACCGTTGCGGCGCAGACGGACACCTCGGGCCTTCTGTACGTGACGGTGCCGGTCTCGCGAACCATCGTGGGCAGCCTGGCGCTGGCTGGCTACCCGGCTTTCGTGGGCGCTCCGGCGTCGGGTCCCGCACAGACGGCCTCGCACATGCGCGAAGTGGACAACCAGGCGCTGGCGACAGTTGTGCAGCGGGTACTGCGCAATTACCTGGCCGACTCCTCTAGTGAGTTGGAAGCTGACCTGACCAGTGGCGCACGTGTGTCGCTGCCGGCGCTCCCTCTGAGCTTGGAGTCGATGCAGCACCTCGACTGGGCGCCTGGTGAGAGCTCGGTGCTGGCGACGGTGCAGGCGCAGGACCGACGAGGCGTCCAGTACACGCTCGCGTACGAACTGAACGTCGTTCGGGAGCAGGGCCGCTGGGAGGTATCAGCCGTGCAGGTGGACCCCGATGCATAAACCCCGATCTGAGGAGACCGATGAGTAACAGCAGATACCGCTCGCTGTTCGCTGCGCTGCTTGCCTGTGTGGTTGCGTGGATATGTGCTGCAGCTGCACCTGCGCCAGCTAACGCGGCGGTGTCAGATACGCGCTCTACCGCTACGCCGCCGCCGGTTGCCGCTGAAGGCGGCGGCAGCTCGCTGGAAGCAGCTGCCGCCAAGGCGGGAAACACGGGACGTGCTGTTGCGATGAGCTTGATCGGTCTCGCGTTTGCGGTCGCGGCCACGGTGCTGGCGTTTCGCCGCGACTTCAAGGAGGCGGCAGGCGTGTTTGCGGTTGGGATCGTCTCAGTGCTGCTGGCCACGCCGGCGGGTGTGAGCCTGTTGCGCGCCACCGTCACGTCGCTGTTCGGGTCGCAGTGATCGAGATCCGCTCATACCGGCGGGTGTTCGATCTGGAGCGGCGCATTTACAGCATCGATCGACTGCGGCTGAACCCAGGCGGTGTGTCTGTGCGAGGGGTCGTGTATTTCCTCGTGTTGCTTGTCGGGGGACTCGTTGCCGGGGGGTTGCCGTTGCTTGGGCCGATCGTCGTCGCGCTCCCGTGGTTCTTGCGCGACATCGCGCTGCCCGGTGTGTGCGCGACCGTCCTGAGCGTGATCCGTATCGAGGGGCGGGTGTTCCATCTATCGGCTCAGTCGCTGGTGCGCTACTGGGCCGGTCCGCGTCGTTTGGCGGGTATGCAGCGCTGTAGGTCGGTGGGATCGTCGTGGCGCCCTGAGGAGATTGTGATGCTCCCGGATGGCTCTGACAGCCGCATGCGTCGTCTGCGCTACGCGGGGCCTGGCGCCGTGCTCGTGTCGGTCGAGCACGAACGTCACGGGCGAGCCAGTGAGCTGGGTTCCAAGGGTACGGCGCGGCCGGGGATGCGCTGCGTGGTGAGCTTGCGCGAACGCGGCGACGCTCGTGTCCTAGAGCAGGGTCAGGTGATTGCGCTCGCTGCAGGAGTGCGTCTGCGCGTGAGATCCAGCGACGAGCGGTGCGGCTGAGTTGTGCGGCCACCGATCGAGCTGATCTACGGCAACTGCGTATTTGCATGCGGACTCGACGACGCCTGGGCCGCCTTTGCGGTGCAGCCGAGCTCCTACGCGTGGCTCAGCGAGGACAGCAAGCGCGCGCGCTTGCTGTCGCTGATCGGGGCTCTGGAGGCGATCGAGGCGGATGTTCAGATCCTGCGCGTCTGTCGACGTTGGAGGCTCGAGCACTACGCTCGCGCGCTGCTCGAGGAGAGTGATCGCGGGCGGGCTGGTGCCGGGCGGGCTGGTGAGTGGACGCACGCTCGCGCACGCGAGCGCTACATCGCCGAGCATGCTCGACGCCTGAGCGATATCGGGGTGGCGCAGCCTGTGGTGTTCCTGTTGGTGAGCCTTCGCGAGCCGGAGCGGGACGTCGCCTCCTACATATCGCGTGCGGCAGCGCGGCATCCGCGGGAGTGGTGGACGGGTCTCAAGCGCACGTTGGCAATGCGCGATCAGCGGCTGCTGAAGGCTACGGAGCTTGAGCGGGCACGGGTGCGGGCCGATCAGGTCCATGCGCGCTTGGCCGATTTCCTGCCGGTGCGCGAGGCACGCGGGGTGGAGTTGCAGTGGCTGGTGCGTAGGGCGTTCTGCAGGGGGGTCGGGGAACCCGTGGTTGACGCCTTGCACGATCCCCGCGCGCTCGTATTCGAGCGCAATGGGGAGGCGGTGTTGGCGCCGCTGGAGGGTGACGTGATGCGCTGGGCGGACGGTTACGTGGAGCATCGCGGCAGGGCGCTGCGAATCGAGTCTGAGGTCGGCATTAGCTGGCAGGCGCAACTGGTGATGGGTGCGCTTCCGGAGCGCGTGCAGTTCCCGGGTGCGCGTGCGGAGCTGATGTTCGCACCGGCAGAAAGCCTGCCGTTCGGCATCGACATCTCGCTGAACGCGCGCTTCTTGCCTAACGAGCTGGCGCTGCGGATCGCGCGGCGTCGGATCCAGGATGCCGATCAGATCGTGCGCGCGGAGTCCAGCGGCGAGCAGGGAGTCTCCGATCTGGGGTATGAGCGCACGCAGGAGGCCAGGGATCTGCTCGGCTATCTGCAGGCTTCGAGCAAACCACCGCTGCTGCGCGCAACCCTCGCGATCGCGGTTGCCGCGCAGGGCGAGGAGGAGCTCGAGGAGCGCGTGGAGATGTGTAAGCGCGCCTACGGAGAGATCCGCCTGCACCGTCCGCTCGGTGATCAGTTGCAGCTGTTCCTTCAGCAGCTGCCGGGGCAGCGCACGAGATTGGCGGGCTACGACGACACGCTCACGGCCGAGCAGGTCGCCGCGATGATGCCCACCGCCACGCACGCGGCGGGCTCGAGCCGGGGCTTCTACCTCGGTTACACGCTGTCAGCGTCCAGGCAGCCGGTTCGATTCAACCTGCGCGAGGGTTCTGACAGCGACCGCAACGCGACGATCCTCAGTGTTGGCGCGCTTGGCTCGGGCAAGACCACGCTGGCTCAGAAGCTCAAGTACGAGGGCTTCCTGCAGGGCGCGCGGGTGATCGACTGCGACCCGAAGGGCGATCACCGCTTCCACCTGCTGCCTGAGGTGATGCCGCATGTGGAGTGCGTGACACTGCAGCCAGACCCAGCGCTGCGGGGCATGCTGGACCCGCTGCGGGTTGCGCCAGCGCACCTGCGCCAGGACGCTGCCGTCTCCTTTCTGCGTGATCTGTTGCCCGCCAGGGCGGAGCCCGCATGGGAGACAGCGGTGGTGGGCGCGGTTGATCGCGTTCTGACTCGCTCAGCGGAGCCGACCTGCCGGGAGGTCGTTAGAGCACTACAGCAGGGCGATGCGACCGACACACAGGTAGGCAAGGCCCTTGATGTATATGCGCGCTCAGGGTTGACGCAACTCGGTTTCGCGGACCCTGCGGTCAAGCTGCCTCCGGTCGGTCACCGCCAAGTCACCTACCTGCCGATCCGCGACCTGCCCGCGCCGCCACCGGGAATGCCGCGCTCGGAGTACTCCCAGGCTGAGCGCGTGGGCGAGCAGATCGTGCGGCTGATTGCCATGTTCGCCATGCATCTGATGGGTGCCGAGCGCGATCGGCTGAAGCTGTTCTCCTTTGATGAGGGGTGGCGGCTGCTGGGAGATCCGGTAGGCCGCACGCTGCTGGCTTCCTTGCAGCGGATGGGGCGCTCGGAGCTGGCGGTGCCGATCATCAGCACGCAACTGGTCACCGATGCGCTTGTTGGAGAGCGGGAGTCGCTTGAGAACCTGATCGGCGCCACTTTCGTCTTCGGGATGCGCTCTCCGGGGGAGGCTGCGCGCGCGCTCACGCTGCTCGGGCTAGACCCGGAGGACAAGCGGATGTGTCAGAGCTTGCTCGAGCTCGAGGCCGGGCGCTGTCTATTTCGCGACCACAGCGGGCGCGTAGAGGCCATCCAGGTGGATGTGGTGGTGCCGTCGCTGCTGCGCGCGTTCTCGACCACGCCAACCAGCTGAGTGACAGCCCACCAGATCGCACTGGTGACGCTCGCCACGTTCGTGGGCGGCGTTAGCTGGACGGGTGCCAGCGTCGTCTACGCATCGAGCCCGGTCGCGCCCAGCAGCTCCACGAGTAGGGCGCCGAGCAGTCTTCCGTTGACATCCAGCGATGGGGGCGCTGCCGAGACCGCAGGAGGCGAAGAAGGCGCTGGAGACACGCCGCAGGCCGAAGCTGACCCACTGGTGAGTAATGGCTTGGGCAGTCCCTCGTGCAAGGCTGCGCTCGCCAGCGAACTGTCGGCGACAGGCAGGCGCAACTGCGAGACCTCGGGTTTCGCGGCGGCGCCTGCGCCCACTGGCGACTACGGCATCGACGTGCACATCGACGACGGTCTGCTGAACCCAGGCTCGTGGGGGTCGAGCATTGCCCAGGATCTGTTCGTAACGCCCCTGTGGATGGCGCTGGTGTGGGCGGTGCACGCGCTGGTCGTGATGCTCGAGTGGTCCTTCACGATCGATCTGCTCGACAGTCGCGCCGCGGGGGACGTGGGCAGGGGCTTGCGCCAAATGCAGGCGTCGTTCACCGAGCCGTGGCTCCCGCTCGCGCTGGCGGTCGCGTCGGTGCTGGCCCTCTACCACGGTCTCATTCGTCGGCGCGTGGCGCAGACGCTTGGCGAGGCGCTGCTGATGGGAGCGATGATGATTGCGGGCCTGTGGGTCATAGCGGACCCCACAGGCACAGTCGGGGCGCTCGGTCAGTGGGCTAACCAGGCGAGCCTCGGCACGCTAGCGGTGGCCGCGCAGGGCACGCCTGCGGCTCCAGGGCGGGCACTCGCAAGCAGTCTCGAGACGGTGTTCGTGGCTGCGATTGAAGTGCCGTGGTGCTACCTGGAGTTCGGAGATGTCGGATGGTGTCGTGAGCCATCGCACCTCGATCCCCGCCTGCGAGCGGCCGGCCTGAAGATTGCCGCGCAGGAGCTTGCAAGGCGTTCGTGCGAGCCGAGCTGGACGGCACTGATTCCCTGTGGAGAAGCCACCACTGCACAGGCGAGCGCACTTGAGCACAGCTCCGAGCTGCTGCACGCAGCGCAGAGCAACGGAGCACTGTTCCTCGCGCTTCCCGCCAACGGCGCGGCACGCAACTCCATCAATGAGACGGGCTCGCTGCTACGCACTCTTTGCCAGAGCAGCGACGCGACAGACTGCCGCGGCCCTACCGCTGCGCAGGCCGAGTTTCGGACCGGCAGCGGAACCCTGTGGCGCATCGGCGGCGTGCTGGTGATCGCAGCGGGCCTGCTCGGCCTGCTGCTCGTGCTGGGGTTCATAGCTCTGCGGCTGCTCACCGCAGCCATCTCGAGCCTGCTGTACCTGCTGCTGGCTCCAGCGATGGTGCTGGCGCCTGCGTTCGGCGAGGGAGGCCGCACCCTGTTTCGCAGGTGGGCGACGCGTCTTTTGGGGGCTGTCGTCTCCAAGCTGGTGTTCTCTTTCCTGCTCGGGATCGTGCTGGCGGTTATCGCGATCCTGTCTGGCCTGGATGCGCTCGGGTGGTGGACGCAGTGGCTTTTGATGTCCGCCTTCTGGTGGACTGCCTACGCGCACCGCAACCAGCTCCTCGGCGCAGCTGAGGATGCGCTCACTCATCAAAGCTCCGCACGCGAGCAAGCACAGCGGCGCTCGCTGGTGGGGCGCGTGCGTGACACGGTGGAGAGCAACCAGCTACTCGCTGCGGCGCGCCGGGCGAGAGGCAAGCGCGCCAGGCCGGGACCTGAGGTGCAACGGCGTCAGAAGCCGGCTCTGCTTGGACGTGAGCGAGCGCGGGCTGGGGCGGATGAGCAGGTGCGCAGGACGCTGGCGGTCGAGCAGCGTGGCGCGAGCGCGCGCACTGCCGCTGCTGCTGCGATCAGCGGCCGGCTCTCGAGTAGGCGCATACAGCTAGAGCGTCTGGGCGCCGCGCGTCGTGTTGCGCTGGCAGCGGGCGATACGCGCCGGGCTATCGAATTGCGGCAGCGGGGCAAGCGCGTCCAGGACGAGATCGAGCTCGATCTCCTGACGCTGAACAGGGCGCAGCGGGTGGCAGGCGAAGGCGAGCAGGCACAGCGCCGCGGGGGAGGCGAAATCCACTCGCGTGAGCGTCTCGAGCAGCAGCGACGCTTCCTTGACGCCCAGGCGGCGCTGCCGAGCGCAGCACGCGTGCGCCGGCCCGAGGAACGTCGCGACTATCCGGCGCTGTCCGCCCTGGCGGGCTACCAGCGCGAGGAGTACGAGCGGCTGGACCCACGCGGCCAGCGGACTGCACGTCTGGAGATTGACCGTGAGCTCGCTTTGCGCCGGGAGTTGACCGCGACGGCCGGGGGACTGGCGGGTTCGGAGATTCCCCGCGTTGGCCGCGGCGAGCGCGGCACTGCCGAGAGGAAGTCCGACGGAGCGCTTCAGCAGCGGACGCGCGACGCCGGGCACACGCTGCCCGCGGCGCGTCGCCAGGGCTCGCCGTCTGAGGCCTGGCGCGGGGATAGCTCCAGCGTGATGCGCGACGCCCGCGAGGTGGCAGCACGGCGCAAACGCCAGCTGGGCAAGGATCGGCCGTGACGACTGGATCGGCGACCGCGAGGCCGCGCGGCCAGGGCGTGGGCGTTGGCTTGATCGCCGCTGCAGCGGCCGGCTGTATGGCTTTGGCGTTCGTTCTCGTTACAGCGCTTGGGGCGCTTGGTGGTGCGTCGCTCGGGAGCGTCGGCGTCTACGCGGCTGGCTCCTCAGGGCATGAGGGCGTCAGCATCTCGGCTTTGGCGCAGCGGGAAATTCCGTCCCCGTACCTACGTCTGTACGAGCAGGCGGCTCAGCGCTATGGCCTGGACTGGGCGATCCTTGCGGGTATCGGCAAGGTCGAGTGTGACCATGGACGCGATCCCAACCCGTCCTGCACGCGTGAAGGCGCGGTCAACTCGGCTGGGGCGGGTGGGCCGATGCAGTTCATCGCCTCTACATGGGTGAAGTATGGGATCGACGCGGATGGCGATGGGCGCGTCGACCGCTGGGATCCCGCCGACGCGATCTACGCGGCCGCTAACTATCTACGTGCGTCTGGTGCCCCTGGCAATTACCAGCAGGCAATTCTCGCGTACAACCATGCGGCCTGGTATGTGGCGGACGTTGAGATGTGGGCGAGGCGATATGAAAGCCCGCCCATGGCCGCCTCGAGCGGCTCCGCCCAGCAGGAATCGTCGGTCGGCTCGGAAGTGGGGGAAGGCCCAGAAGGCCTCGAAGGCGCGGATCTGAGCCTAGAGGGCAAGAGCCCCACTGCGGTTCGCTTCATTGCGGGTGAACGGGCTGAGCTTGCGCCTGGTGATGGCCATCTCGCGCTGGTTCCAGCAGACGTGCCGGCGACGGTCCAGGCGATGGTCGTGGCGGGCAACGAGCTTCAGGACCTGCCCTATGGCCCCGGCGGTCATCCGGACCCGCTGGGGGCGCTTGAAGAGGACTGCTCCAGCAGCGTCAACTACATTCTCTATCGCTCCGGCGTACGCCCACTGGAGGAAATCGTCAAGCAGAACCCGCTGGCGCAGGACTACGTCAACTGGGGAGCGCCCGGACCGGGGCGGTGGGTGACGATCTATGCGACAGCGACGCCAACGCCGCATGTCTTCATCGTCATCGCCGGCCTCCGTTTGGATACCAGTCACGACGGCACCGATGTGGGACCGAACCGCAACGAAAACGGCCCGCGCTGGCGCATTCTCGACCACATTCCCATGTGGGCTGACTGGTCTGTGCGTCACCCGCCGGGGTTCTGAGGTGCGCGTCCAGTAGGTCGACCGCTGGGACGGTAAGGTGCCGAGCATGGCAGCCCGCAAGGTCGACTATCTGCTGATCGGTGGCGGACTCGCGAGCGCCAACTGCGCGCGCTGGCTACGCGAGGAAGGCGCCGAGGGTGAGGTGCTGCTGGTCGGCCGCGAGCCCGACCCGCCGTATAACCGCCCCGACTGCTCCAAGGGTTATCTGCGCGGGGAAGAGACACGCGAGGAGCCGCTGTTCAGACCCAACGACTGGTGGACTGAGCAGGACATCGAGTTGTTGACCCGCACGAGCGTCACCGGCTTGGATGTGCAGACGCGCACGGCCAAGCTCTCCACCAAGGAGGAGATCTCCTTCGAGCGGGCCCTGATTGCGACCGGGGCGAACGTCCGCCGGCTGAACGTCGATGGCTGCGATCTCGAGCAGATTCACTACCTGCGCACGCTCGGCAACGCCGACGCCATCCGTGCAGGTGTGGCAGACGCCGAGGATGTCGTGCTGATCGGCGGCTCCTACATCGGCTGTGAGGTGGCGGCCTCGCTGACGATGCTTGGCAAGCGCTGCACGATCGTGATGCAGGAGCAGTGCACGCTCGAACGTGGCTTTGGCGCGAATGCTGGGCGCTTCGTCCAGGAGCTGCTCGAATCGCACGGCATCACGATCCATGGCCGTGATGAGCTCGAGCGCTTCGAGGGTGATGGGCGTGTGGCCAAGGTGATCACCCGTGCGGGGCTGGAGCTTGCAGCTGATGCGGTGGTGATCGGGGCGGGCGTTGCACCCGATGTGGCGCTGGCCGAGCGGGCGGGCTTGCAGCTGGGCGAGCGCGGCGGCGTACGCTGCTCCTCGCGCCTTGAGAGCTCCACGCCCGGCGTGTTCGCCGCGGGCGACATCTGCGAGTACGACTCGGTCGTGCACGGCGGCGCTGCGGTGCGGATCGAGCATTGGGACGTGGCGTTCAACCACGGTAAGACCGCTGCCTTGAACATGCTCGGAGGCGACGTTGCGCACGCTGTCGTCCCGTACTTCTTCTCCGTGCTGGGTGACTGGGGCGAACTCGAGTACGTGGGGCCCGCATACGAGTGGGACGAGGAGATCGTCAGGGGCTCAACGGAGGACGGCTCGTTCACCACCTGGTACTTGCAAGACGGGTCAGTCAAGGCTGCGCTCACGTTTGGGCGCTCAGACGACCTGGATCACGCACGGCGGCTGATCGGCAGCGGCTCCGCGTTGGGTGAGCAGGAGCGGGGCGCGCTTGGCGACCTCGACTCGGATCTCGCTGCGATCGGGTCCTAGGGTCCGCCGCGGGCTGCAAGATCGTGGCGAGCATCCCGCAGTTCACCGTGGAAGCTCAGCGCATGCTGCGCGCGCCCGGTCACTTCGACTGGTCGACGGTCACGCTGCTGGCGCTGGCCGTCTACGTGTATGCGGTGGAGGTCGAGCAAGCCAACTGGAGCGTTGTGCTCGCGGGTATCGCCTTCTGGCTGATGGACTGGGCGAACGAGATCGTCAACGCGCTTGTCCTGCACTTCAACGGTCATGCGGCGCTGTGGACGGTCACTGGCCACAGCAGTTTCGTGATTCTGATCGGCCTGACCGTCGAGATCTCGCTGTTCTTCGCGATCAACGGCGTCGTGTTCGCGAAGCTGCTGGCAGCTGATCGCTCGGCGCGCATCCTTGGTGTGCCGAACCGCTGGTTCATGGCGGTCGGGCTGTCGCTCGTGTCGGTGGGCGTCGAGCTGCTGCTGAACGCTGATGGGGTCTTCCATTGGTACTACTGGTGGTGGAACGTCGCAAGCTTCCCCGTGATCGTCGTGTTTGGCTACCTGACGTTCTATGTGGTCTCCTTCACCGTCCATGACATGCCAAGACGCACGCGTCAGCTGCAGGTCGTGGGTGGGCTGGCTGCGCTGGACCTCCTCGCAGGGCTCGCATTCGGCCCAGTGCTTGGCTGGATCTGAGCCGGCTACGCGTGCTTGCCTGGGCGGGCGGCAAAGCCGGTGGCCATGCGGGTCAGCTCGTGTGAGGAGATCACGCGGTCGATCAGCCCGTAATCGCACGCCTGCTCTGCGGTGAGGTAGCGGTCGCGATCCATGTCGTCGTGCACCTGTTGCACGCTCTGGCCGGTGTGCCGCGCGTAGATCGCGTCGATGTGGTCGCGTAGCTGCAGCGTCTCTCGCGCGTGGATCTCGATGTCGGTCGCCTGGCCCTCGAAGCCGCCGGAGGGCTGGTGGATGAGGATGCGGCTGTTTGGCAGCGCCATGCGCTTTCCGGGGGCTCCTCCGGCCAGCAGCAGTGAGCCCATGCTCATCGCCACGCCAAAGCAGATCGTCTGCACGTCGGGCTTGATGAACTGCATCGTGTCGTAGATCGCCAGGCCCGCGTAGACGCCGCCGCCGGGGGAGTTGATGTACAGCGAGAGGTCCTTCTCGGAGTCCTCGCTCTCGAGGTGCAGCAGCTGTGCGACGACGAGGTTGGCGATCTGGTCGTCCACGGGGCTGCCGAGGAATACGATGCGCTCGTTCAGCAGTCGCGAGTAGATGTCGAACGAGCGCTCGCCGCGGGCGCTTTGCTCGACGACCATCGGGATCAGTGGCATGTGGGCTATCCTTTCGACAACTAGTCGGTTGTCGAAGGCACAATAGCAACCAGATGGTTGTCAATGGAGGTGAGTATGTCGGTACGCCGAGAGATCGATGTCGAGGCCTCGCCTGAGGAGGTTTTCGAGGCATTGGCCACAGAGGAGGGTCGCGAGCGCTGGCTGCGGGAGCCCGACCGCGATATCCACGTCGAGGTTCTCGACGCGCCGCACCGGCTGGTGTGGTGGTGGGCGGGAGCGGATCAGCCCGCCACGCGGGTTGAGTTCCTGGTTGTGGCCGCTCCGGCCGGATCGCGCGTCGTGGTGATTGAGAGCGCGCCGTCGTTCCCGCTGGCGGCGCTGGTGGCGAGCTTTGCCCTGGTGAGCGCTTGAGCGACAATCTGGGCCACGTCTTCGCGGCCCTCTCGGACCCGACCAGGCGGCTGATGGTCGAGGAGCTATTGCGTGACGGCACGACCAGTGTGCCCGCGCTGACCGCTGTGCTCCCGATCACGCGTCAGGCTGTCGCCAAGCATCTCTCCACGCTGGACCAAGCTGGGCTCGTCGAGCGTGCTCCCGCCGCCGGACGTGAGGTTCGCTATCGGCTGCGTGCCGGTGCGCTCACCCCTGCAGCGGCGTGGCTAGGGCAGGCCGAGGCCGCCTGGGACGGTCGACTCACCCGCCTCAAGGATGCGCTCGAGCGCGGCGAGCCGCGGTGAGGGTGCCAATGGCAGGGTTCGCTGGCGCGGTGTGCGTCGCGCTCGTCGCGCTCGTCGTACTCACGTTGGCTGGCAGCGGCGTGGGCTCGGCTCCGACAGCCGTTCAGCTCGTCGTCACGCGTGATTTCGGCAGTCGCGTGCTGCATCGCGCCGGTCCTCTGAAGGCCGGCGAAGGCGAGACGGTGATGCGGCTGTTGCGCGACCACGACGCCGTCGATGTGATCTCTGGGGGACGCATCGTGCAAGGCATCGACGGTCTCTCCAGCCACGAGGAAGCGGGGGAGCCGCTTGACTGGTTCTACTACGTCAACGGCGTCGAAGCACCCAGGGGGGCTGTCGCCACGAGCGTGCACCCAGGCGATCACGTCTGGTGGGATCTGCACGACTGGAGCCAGGCGGAGAAGATCCCCGCGGTCGTCGGCTCCTACCCTGAGCCGTTCCTGAACGGCATCGAAGGCAAGCGTCTGCCGGTGCGCATCGAATGCGCTGCCGCCTCTCCCAGCGCGTGCAGCACGGTGATCGCGCGCCTACGTGCGCTGGGCGTGCCTGCTGCCGTCGCCGCGATCGGTAGTGGCGGCGCGCCGGAAACGTTGCGTGTGATGGTCGGGCCGTGGGGCGGGCTGGAAGCTTCGCTGGCGCAGAGTCTGGAGCGCGGTCCACGCGCCAGCGGCGTCTACGCGCGTTTCTCGGCGAACGGCGGTGCGCTCTCGCTGCTTGACCAGAACGGGCAAACGGTGCAGACGCTGTCAGCCGGCAGTGGGCTGATCGCCGCCACGCAGCAGGCCAAAGAAGCGCCGGTGTGGGTGATCACAGGAACCGACATCGCGGGCGTCGAACGTGCGGCGGACGCACTCGACAGATCCACGCTGCAGGACCGCTTTGCGGTGGCCATCGCAGCGGGCGGCGCAATTGCGCTGCCGGAGCGTTCAGGCACCCTTTAGCGAACGTCATACCCTTTTGAGGAACATGTCCGGACATGCCTACACAGCCGCACCGATGGCCGCCAGACGCATGCCCAAGCGCGCGGCAAGCTCGAGCCCCGCCAGTGCCCTTGTTATGGCCTGCCTCTGCGTGCTCGCGCTGGCGCTCGTATGGGTTGTCGCTGAGCTGGTGCCTAGCGTCCAGTGGCGTGATGCAGAGGCGCTGCACGATTTCACGCTGCTTAGCCGCCCCGGCGTTGACGGGCCCGCGCAGTTCCTGCTGCGCCTGCTCAGCCCACTGCAGTTTGTGCTCTGGGGTGTGGCGCTGATCGCCGTCGCGCTGGCCCAGGAGCGCGCACGCGTCGCGGTGGCGGTCGCGGCGATCATGGGGCTCGCGCCGCTCACATCTGAGGAACTCAAGCCGCTGCTCGCGCACCCTCATGTCCAGATCGGCGCGGTCCACATCGGTGCTGCCTCGTGGCCCAGCGGTCACTCGACGGCCGCTATGGCGCTCGTGATGTCTGCGGTGCTGGTCACGCCACCGCGCCTGCGGCTCCTTGTCGCCAGCATTGGCGCCCTGTTCGCTGCAGCCGTCGGCTGCGCGTTGCTGATTCTCGCCTGGCATATGCCGAGCGACGTCATCGGCGGCTATCTGGTGGCCTCGCTGTGGACGGCGCTTGCCGTGTGTGCTCTGCGCGCCGCTGATCGTCGCTGGCCGCCACGCTCACCCGCCTAGGCGCGTGCTTGCTCTAGGAAGCCGCTGGATCGGCACCCGATCCGTGTGCCCCAGGATCCCACAGCGGCTCGGCGCCTGCGCGCTGAGCCTCGCCTGGCTGGGCGTTGGCCGCGCGGCTGAGGATGAACAGCAGGTCTGAGAGCCTGTTCAGGTAGCGCACCACCTCTGGGTTGACCTCCGCGCCCACAGCGATCGTGCGCCGCTCAGCGCGGCGGCAGACGGTGCGGCAGACGTGCAGGTGCGCGGCCGCCGGGCTGCCGCCTGGGATCACGAAGGAGCGCAGCGGCTCGAGCGTGGCGTTGACCTCGTCGCACGCCTGCTCCAGCCATTGCGTGTAGTCGCTGTTCACGCGCAAACGCGCGCGATCGCCAGGAGCTCGGGCGCCAGGCTCACCGGTCGTCGTGCTCGCGGCTTCCTCGGGGGGAGTGGGAACTGATAGGTCGGCGCCGAGGTCGAGCAGATCGTTCTGCACGCGGCGCAGCCATTCGGCGAACTGCTCGGGCAGGCCCGGCTGTAGCAGCGCCACGCCAAGCGTCGCATTCAGCTCATCGACAGTGCCATAGGCCTCCACGCGCGGGTGCAACTTGGAGACACGGCTCATATCTCCGAGGTGTGTCTCACCGCCGTCGCCAAGCTTCGTGTAGATGCGGGTCAGATTGATTGTCATGCCGGATCCGCACTCGAGTCTCGCACACCGCGCAGCGCTCGCAGCGTGTGATCGGATACGTTCCTGCACCTCATATGAGGATCGGTGTTCCGAAGGAGACCGCGGTGGGGGAGCGGCGAGTGGCGCTCGTGCCCGAGGTCGTGAGCAAGCTCAAGGCCAAGGGCCTCGACGTGGTCGTGCAAAGCGATGCTGGCGCGGACGCGATGCTGACCGACGCCGCGTTCCGCGACGCTGGTGCGCAGATCGCCACGGACGCCGCCGAGGTCTGGCACAGCGACGTGGTCGTCACGATCGCGCCGCCAGATCCGCAGGCGATCCGTGGCTTGGGATCAGGCTCGATCCTGATCGGCTTCCTCGCGCCGCTCACCAGCCCGCAAACCACCCGTGCGCTGGCCGACGCCAAGGCGACTGCGTTTGCGATGGAGGCGATCCCACGGATCTCGCGAGCACAGGCGATGGACGCGCTGTCCTCGCAGAGCAACGTGGCGGGCTACCGCGCGGCGCTGCTGGGAGCCGAGGAGATGGGCCGCTTCTACCCGATGCTGATGACTGCCGCGGGGACGATCCCGCCGGCGAAGGTGCTCGTGCTCGGCGTTGGCGTCGCCGGGCTGCAGGCGCTCGCGACCGCCAAGCGTCTGGGGGCGCGCACAACCGGCTACGACGTGCGACCTGAGGTCGCCGAGCAGGTCGAATCGCTGGGAGCGCAATGGCTTGACCTCGGCTTGGAGGCAAGCGGTGAGGGCGGCTATGCACGCGAGCTGACCGAGCAGGAGCGCGCTCAACAGCAGCAAGCTCTAACCGACGCGATCAAGGGCTTTGACGTGGTGATCACGACCGCGCTCGTGCCGGGGCGCCCCGCGCCGAGGCTTGTGACCGCTGAGGCTGTGGAGGGCATGAAGCCGGGATCTGTGATCGTTGACCTCGCGGGGGAGGCTGGTGGTAACTGCGAGCTGACCGAGCCAGGCGAGACGGTTGTGCGCCACGACGTCAAGATCGTCTCTCCGCTGAATCTGCCCGCGAGCATGGCTGAGCACGCCTCGCAGCTGTTCGCGCGAAACGTGCAAGCGCTGCTTGACCTGTTCGTCGGCGAGGATGGTGCGCTGCAGCTCGACTTCGACGATGAGATCGTCAACGGTGCGTGCATCGTGCGCGACGGCGAGATCGTCCATGCGGGAGCAAAGGCCGCCGTGGACGCGGCCGGCGGCGCAATTGGAGGAGGTGCATCGCAGTGATCATCGCCAGCACGCTCACCACCAACCTTGCGATTCTCGTGCTCGCGGGGTTCATCGGCTTTGTGGTGATCTCCAAGGTGCCCAACACGCTGCACACGCCGCTGATGTCTGGCACCAACGCGATCCATGGGATCGTGCTGCTCGGTGGCCTGCTGATCGTCGGCCTAGCCGGCAATGGCACGTTCAACAAGATCATCCTCGTGATCGCCATCGCCTTCGGCACGATCAACGTCGTCGGCGGCTTCCTCGTCACCGATCGCATGCTCGAGATGTTCAAGTCCAAGGGTGGGCGGGATATCGGTAAAGGCGACGGCTCAGGCAAGGAGCAGGGATCGTGATCGCGCCGCCGCTGGCCACATCGTTCCTACAGGCGCAGAGCTTCCTCGACGTGCTCTACATCATCGCCTTCGCGCTGTTCATCCAGGGGCTGCGCGGGCTCTCCGGGCCGACCACAGCTGTACGCGGCAACCGCACCGCCGCAGTCGGCATGGCGATCGCGGTGATCGCCACACTGCTGAACCCAAGCGAGGGCAACTGGGGATTGATCGTGCTCGGCATTGCGCTTGGAACGGCCGTTGGCGTGCCTGCGGCGCGACAGGTGAAGATGACTGCGATGCCGCAGATGGTGGCGCTGTTCAACGGCGTCGGCGGTGGTGCTGTGTTCCTGATCTCCTGGTCGGAGTTCCGTCTCACCCACGGCTACCAGGGCACCGCGACCTACATCGCACTCTTCTCGTTGTTCGCGGCGATCGTTGGCTCCGTGTCCTTCTGGGGTTCCAACATCGCCTTCGGAAAGCTTCAGGAAATCATCCCCGGTCGCCCGATCAGCCTCGGCGCGGGCCAGCAGATCGTCAACCTGCTGCTGTTGATCCTCGCTGTAGCCGCCGCCGCCGACATCGCCTCTGGCGCGCATTCCGAAGGGATCTTCATCGGCATGCTCGTATGCGCGGCGCTGCTGGGCAACGCCGTCGTGTTCCCGATCGGCGGCGCTGACATGCCGGTCGTGATCTCGATGTTGAACGCGTTCACCGGTCTCTCCGCTGCCGCCACGGGGATCGCCCTGAACAACCCCGCGCTGATCGTTGCCGGCATGATCGTCGGCGCCTCCGGCTCGATCCTGACGAACCTGATGGCGGTCGCCATGAACCGCTCGATTCCAGCGATCGTCGCCGGCGGCTTTGGTGGCGGTGGGGCGGTCGAGGGCGCCAGCGGCGCAGGTGAGCACGCGGGCACGGTCCGCTCGACGACCGCCGCCGACGCCGCCATCCAGCTCGCCTACGCCAACCGCGTGATGATCGTGCCGGGGTACGGGATGGCCGTCGCCCAGGCTCAGCACGCCGTGCGCGAGCTGACGAAGGCGCTCGAAGCCCGCCAGGTGGAGGTCAGCTTCGCGATCCACCCGGTCGCCGGGCGCATGCCCGGCCACATGAACGTGCTGCTGGCGGAGGCCGACGTGCCGTATGACCAGCTCGAGGAGATGGAGGAGGCCAACCAGGAGTTCGGGCGCACGGACGTCTCGCTGGTGATCGGCGCCAACGACGTGACCAACCCGGCCGCCAAGAACACGCCCTCCTCGCCGATCTACGGCATGCCGATCCTCGAAGTCTCGAGCAGTCACTCGGTGATCGTGATCAAGCGCTCGATGAACCCGGGCTTCGCGGGCATCGAAAACGAGCTCTACTACGAGCCCGAGACCACGATGCTGTTCGGCGACGCCAAGTCGGCGGTCACCGAGATCACCGCCGAGCTCGCCAACATCTAGGCGAGCCGGCTGTTCGGACCGTGCATGCACGGTCCGCGGGACGGCACATGTGCTAGTTCGTTAGCTGGGTCCTGACCGTGCAGCTGAACAGCAGAGGCCCCGCGACAGTCTGCGAGACTGCGCTCGTGATCGAGCGCAGCCAGGCGATCGCCGCCCTTGCCCAGGATGAGTTCGATGTGGTCGTCGTGGGTGGCGGCATCACTGGCGCGGGGGTTGCCCTGGACGCTGCCGCGCGTGGCTACAGCGTGGCGCTGCTCGAGCGTGCGGACTACGCCTCGGGCACCTCCAGTCGCTCGAGCAAGCTTGTCCATGGTGGCCTGCGCTACCTGCAGAACTTCGACCTTGGGCTCGTGCGCGAGGCGCTGCTGGAGCGCCAGCTGATGGTGGCGCTGGCGCCGCATCTCGTGCACCCGCTGCCCTTGGTCGTGCCAGCTTTCGACGGCGCGCACCCCGATCGAATGGTCGGAGTCGGGCTGAACCTCTACGACGTCATGTCCGTCGACCGCGATCGGCTGCGCTCGCGCCGCGCTAAGCGCGGGCGTGCAGAGCGGACACAGAGCAGTCTGGGTGCAGGTGCGCTGCTCGAGGGCGGCACGCTGGCGAGCACAGGCGATGCCTGGAGCCCGGAGCGCCACCGCATGATCTCTGGCGAGGAGGTGCTCGAGCTGCTGCCCGCGCTAGCGGCGCGCGAGCCGACCGGCGGCTACCTGTTCTACGACTGCCAGACCGACGACGTGCGGCTCGTGCTGACGGTGCTCGGCGAGGCCGAGCGCTTCGGCGCGGTCTGCGCGAACCGGCTCGATGTCACTGGACTGCGCGAGCAAGGCGGGCGGGCGGGCGGTGTGCACGTGCTGGACGTCGAGACCGGTGAGCGCTTTGACGTGCGTGCCACCAACGTGGTCAACGCGACGGGCGTGTGGGCGGATCAGCTGCGTCCCAACGAGCTCCGCGAGGAGGCCGAGCTGCCGCGTATTCGACCCAGTCGTGGGACGCACGTGACGATTCGCAATCAGGATCTGCCGCTCGTTGGCGGTGCGATCGTCCCGGCCGGGGGCGGGCGCACGATCTTCGCGCTGCCGTGGCTCGGACACACGCTAGTCGGTACGACCGACAACGACTACGAGGGCCCGCTCGATCACATCCAGCCGTCCTCCGAGGACATTGACTATCTGCTGGAGGCTGTCAACGCCTTCTTCGGCACCGAGCTGGGCCCCGCGCAGCTCACGGGCGCGTTCGCCGGCGTTCGGCCGCTGATCTCCACGGGGGATCCGAAGAAGTCAGTGGACATCTCACGCAAGTCCGAGCTGTACGAGACATCCTCGGGGATGATCACGATCACCGGCGGCAAGCTCACCACCTGGCGGCGCATGGCCAAGATGACAGTCGACCGCCTCGTCGAGCGCGATGCCCGCGACGCGCCCTGCCGTACGCATGAGATCCCGTTGGGGCAGGCGATCGCAGCGGAGGAGCTGCCACGGGTGGAGGGTGTTGGGCGGGTGGGACCTGATCCCTATCAAGCGCTCGCTTCACGCTACGGTCATGCCGCCCGCGACGTGCTGGCGCTGGCCGGCGAGCGTGGCGAGCTCGCCCAGCCGATCGTCGAGGGGCTACCCGACCTGCTCGCTGAGGTCGCGTTGGCTGCCCGTCGCGAGCAGGCGCGTAGCCTCGGCGATGTGCTGTTGCGGCGCACGCGCCTTGGGCTGCTGGCAGCGCGTGAGCTAACTGGCGCGGGGTCGGGCCTCGATCGGGCCTCGATGTCGAGCGCTGGCACTGGCGCGGTGCAGCGTGTCGGCGAGGTGATGGCGCGGGAGCTCGGCTGGAGCCAGGAGCGACTCAGCGTCGAGTACGTCCGCTTCGCTGAGGAGGCACGCGCGGAGGGGATCGTCGCTGACGCGCAGCGGACGCACAGCGTCCAACCGCCGGCCTTCCCCTCATCGCCGGCGGCGGCGTGAGCACCATCACCCACCGCCTGCGTGCCGCGGAGCTGACGCTCCAGTTGGGCGCGCGGCCGTGGCTGATGGGGATCGTCAATGCCTCGCCGGATTCCTTCAGCGACGCCGGATTGCATGCCGGCCGCGACGCACAGCTGAAGCACGCTCGGGAGCTCCTGGCAGCGGGGGCCGACATCCTCGACGTGGGCGGAGAGTCAGCATCCACCGGGCGCCCGCCGGTCGAGTTGGAGGAGGAGCTCGAGCGGGTCATTCCGCTCGTGGAGGTCCTTGCCGGGGAGCTGGGAGCGCTGGTGTCGGTGGACACGTACAAGCCCGCGGTCGCACGCGCGGCGATCGCGGCTGGAGCGATAATCATCAATGATGTCAGTGGTCTGCGTGACCCTGAGCTAGCGGATGTGTGCGCTGAGAGCGGCGCGGCCCTGGTGCTCATGCACACGCTCGCCGCGCCGCGGGAACGGCTGCAGGACGCTGATCTCTACGACGACGTCACCGGCGAGGTCCTTGCCTTTCTGCATGAGCGGATCGAGCTCGCGGTCTCGCGTGGGGTTGCGCGCGAGCAGCTGATCCTCGACCCAGGTCCCGACTTCGCCAAGACACCCGCACAGACGATTCGCGTGCTCGCTGAGCTCGGACGGCTGCATGAGTTGGGCCGGCCGCTGTTGCTGGCGATCTCCCGCAAGGACTTCATCGGTGCACTCACCGGGCGCGCACCCCGGGCACGGCTGGCGGGAACCCTCGCCGCCTTGGCGCATGGCATGGAGCACGGCGCTCACATCTTTCGCGTGCATGACGTTGGCCCAGCAGCCGATTACCTCGCGGTGCGAGCCGCGCTCGCGCGTGAGATCGAGGTGAGCAGGGATCTGGCGCTTGCGGAGGAAGTTCGCTACGAGCCGCTCGCAGCCGAATAGCCCTGGGGCGGTCGAGCTCGAGGTAGGCCGGGCGAGTCGGTAGGCTGAAGGTCATTCACGGGTGCCAGCCGCTGCTCAACGCGGTGGGACGCCAACCGCCCATCCACAACGAAAGAAGGAACATCCCATGGCAGTACTCGAGCGCTCCGAGCTGGAGGCCAGCCCACTCGCTGACCTACACGCAATTGCCGACCAGGTCGGTCTCGACGGCTTCAGGCGGCTGCGCAAGGCCGACCTGATCGACGCCATCCTCGGTGAGAAGACATCAGTTGCCGAGTCCGACGACGGTTCGCGGGGAGCGACCCAGGAAGATCGTTCTGAGGGCGCCCAACGTGGACGCAGGCGTCGCCCGGCGCGCTCACGGCGTACGCCCGACGATGAGGAGGACGAGGGGGGCGAGGCCAACGGCCGCGCCGCAAGCGCGAAAGCTAGCGACACGAGCGACGGGGATGACCTGCCTGACGCTGGCGCCGACGGCGCGATCAAAGCGCGCCGCGGACGGCGCCGGGGCGCTCGCAGCGGCTCCAGCGCAGTCACCGAGTCAGCTCAGCAGGACACTAAAGCTGATGGTGGCGGGGATGTTGGCGAGTCCGCGGGGCGTATCGCCGCGGGTGTGGTTGAGGTCCTGGGCAATGGCTCGGCCTTCCTGCGCGTCTCCCCGCCGGAGCCTTCTGATGAGGATGTCTACATCTCCGCCGCCCAGGTACGCCGCTGCGAGCTTGTCTCCGGGGACCGCGTCACCGGACCCGTGCGTACGCCGCGGCGCTCCGAGCGCTACCCGTCTTTGGTGCGCATCGACACCATCAACGGCGAGTCCGCGGATGCTGTATCGGATGGTGTGCGCTACGACGAGCTGCCCGTGGACTGGCCGCGGGAGCGTGTCGCGCTGGGCTCCCAGGACCCCACGCTGGAGGCGATCGAGTGGCTCACTCCGATCGGTCGCGGCTCGCGGGTGGTGATTGTCGGGGCTCGCCATGCAGGTAAGACCGAGACGCTGCGCCGCTTGCTGGAGGCGGTCAAGGGACGCGACGATCTCGAGGTCACGCTCGTGCTTGCTGGCGCCAGGCCTGAGGAGATCGCGGAGTCGCGGGAGGGTCCAGTGGCACCCGTAGCGGCTCTCAGCTTCGCCGCGTCTGCCGACTCTCAAGATCAGGCGGTCGAGCGTGCGATTGACGCGGGCAGGCGTGTGGCAGCCCGCGGCGGCAACGCCCTGGTGGCGATCGACAATCTCGATGGGCTGCATCCGCCCGCGGCGCGCAAGGCGCTCGCCGCGGCTCGCAACCTGCGCGAGGCTGGCTCGCTGACCGTGATCGCAACCGCCGAGCGACCGTTCGGAGGGGAGACGACGGTGATCGCGCTCGACGCAGCGCTCACCTCGACAGGGCGCCAACCGCTGCTCGATCTGATCAACAGCGGCACGCTCAAGCCAGAGTTGCTCGTTGGCGAGGACGGCGCTGAGGCAATCACCAAGGCCCGCGCAGCAGCTCAAGAGGCCAACTAGCGGAGTTCGGCCGGTAGCTGCCGGCCAGCTAGCGCCTGTAGGCGACTCGGCCCCATGAGGGCTCGGGCGCCAGCTCGATCGGCTCGCCGCTGCCGGCTGAGCGCGGATCTGTGGTCTGTACGTAGGCAAACCCGCCTGTCTGCTCATTGAAGCTGACGCTGAGCTCGCCCTCCTTGACGCGCTGATCCAACCACGCCCCGCGAAAGACCAGACGGCGTAGCCAGTGCACCAGCGAGCGCTCCGCCGGTCCCACGAGATCGGGCCAGCAGTCGTTGACGTGTTCGCCCAGCCCTGAGGCTGGGTCGAGGATCTCGCCGTTGACCGCGAGGTTGACGAGGTCTTCAAGCTCCTCCTCGCCTAGACGCCCGCCCACGAAGCCGAGCTTGAGTGCCGCCTGCTCGCAGCGCTCGGAGAAATCAACCTCGTTGAAGGTAAAGCGAAGCTCGCCGTATTCCAGGACGAAGTCCTCACCCGAGTCGTAGTTTTCGCGTCGCGCAGTTTCCATTGCCTATGCCCGGGATCGGTTCAGATCCGTCTCGTCGGGATCATACGTCGCGTTCCTCTTTTTGCGCGCCTCATGCATGGGATTTTGCACGGGCCGGTCAGGATCGTCGAAGCCGGCGCCATGTGTCCTGCGGACCGTCCCTTATACGCTCCGCCTAGTGGCGCGACTGAGCCAACATGGACTGCGACGGGTGCTTGGCACCAGTGCGCTGTTCTCCACTGCCTACGGGAACGTCGGCTCATCGATCTACTACGCGCTCGGGCTGGTCGCCTCCTACGCGCTCGGCCTGACGCCGATTGTCTTCCTGATCACCGGGGTGATCTTCTACTTGACGGCCGCCACCTACGCCGAGGCGACAGCGATGTATCCCGAGGCGGGCGGATCGTCGAGCTTTGCGCGCCATGCGTTCAACGAGCTGTGGTCGTTCTTCGCCGCTTGGGCGCAGATGCTCAACTACACGATCACGATCGCGATCTCCGCGTTCTTCGTGCCGCACTACCTGGGGGGGCTGTTCTGGCCGGCGCTCCAGCACGGTCCCGGCGATGTCGTGTTCGGGATCGGCGTGGTCACGCTGCTGTCGTTGATCAACGTCGTTGGCGTCAAAGAGGCCGCCGGTCTGAACATCGTGCTCGCGATCACCGACCTCGCAACGCAGCTGCTGCTGGTGGTCGTCGGCATCCTGCTCGTGCTCTCGCCGCGCGTGCTGATTGGAAACGTTCATCTCGGCGTGGCGCCCACCTGGAAAAACTTCCTGGTGGCGATCCCGGTCGGGATGATCGCCTATACGGGGATCGAGACGATCTCCAATATGGCCGAGGAGGCCCGGGATGAGACCGTCACGGTGCCGCGGGCGATCAAGTTCGTCGTGCTGGCTGTGTTCGCGATCTACGCGGCGCTGCCGATGGTCGCGCTCTCCGCGTTGCCAGTGCACAAGCTCGCCGACGGCAAATACGCGTCGCTACTCGGCACCAGCGAGGCCGAAGGCGGATTCGCTGGCGACCCGGTGCTGGGCATCGTCAAGCATCTGCATCTCGGCCCGCTGCAGTCGGCCGGGGAGATCTACGTCGGGCTGCTGGCCGCAACGATCCTCTTCATAGCCGCCAACGCCGGCATCATCGGCGCCTCGCGACTGGTCTACTCGATGGGGCTGCACCGGCAGGTCCCCGATCGGCTCAGCCGCCTGCATCCACGCTTCAGCACCCCTTGGATTGGGATCTTGATGTTCGGCGGTATCGCCTGCCTGACGATCATCCCCGGCCAAGCGACGTTCCTCGGCAACATGTACGCGTTCGGCGCGATGCTGTCGTTCACGATCGCGCATCTGTCGGTGATTCGCCTGCGCATCAAGCAACCGGACCGGCCGCGTCCCTACCGGGGGCCGGGAACGCTGCGGGTGGCCGGCCGCGAGCTGCCGCTGTTCGCTGTGCTTGGCATCCTCGGCACCGGTCTCGCGTTTGTGACGGTCACCGTGCTGCATCTCGTTGTCGCCGTCGTCGGCGTCGGCTGGCTGTCGCTCGGCATGCTCCTGTATGTCGTCTACCGGCGCCAGCACGGGCTGGACCTGCGCACGACCACGCGCGCGCCTCGTCACGAGCGCCCCGCTGATTTTGAGGAGCTCGAGTACCGCACCGCGTTGGTGCCGATCTTTGGTGATGACGTCAGCGCGTCGGCTTTGAGCAGCGCAGCCAAGCTGATCGGCGAGTCGGGGGTGGTGTATGCGATCTATGTGCTGCCGGTGCCCAGTCAGCTGTCGCTGGAGGCGGGCCTGGAGGAGGAGGAAGCCCACGGGCGCTCGGTGCTCGAGAGCGCTCGGATTCAGGCCAGGCGCGCGGGCATCAAGATCCATACCGGCCTGATCCGTACGCGCAACCCAGGCGCGGCGCTGGTCGAGGAAGCCGAACGCGTCGGCTCGGATGTCGTCTACTGGTCGGCCATTCACGCGCCGGTCGGCGAGCAGCGCATCGGCCCGACAGCGATCTATCTGCTCAGCAAGCGGCCCTGCCGCGTGATCATCGAGACCGAGAACCGTCCCGCACCCTCGTCCGCGGGCGAGCGCGTTGCTGCGCTGGCCTGAGTAGCACCCGGATTTGTAGACCCGGCGCCCCGCGGGAGTCGCGCGATGCACGATCATGGGGGCTGACATGACATCCACGGTGCTCTCCCCGCTGCTGCTGAAGTCCGACCGCCCCTCGCGCTCAGCCGGCGTCGTCGTGGCGATCGCGAGCGTCGCTGCGGCTACCGCCGTGATCTATCCGCTCAAGCAGGTCACTCCCGTGCTGTCGCTCGGGATCCTCTATGTGCTCGCGGTGGTCATCGTCTCGATGTTCTGGGGGCTCGTGTTCGGGATCGCTACAAGCGTTCTGAGTGCCGCCGCGTTCAACTTCTTTCACCTGCCGCCCGGTGGGGATTTCACCCTGGCTGACAATCGCGACTGGGCGGCGTTGCTCGCCTTCGTCGTCGTCGGCGCTGCGACCGGCATGCTTGCCGACCTCGCGCGTTCGCGCGGGCGTGATGCCGAGCAGCGTCGCCAGGAGGCCGATCTCTCCGCCGAGATGGCTCAGCTGCTGTTGGGCACCACACACCTGGAGAGCGCACTCGAGCTCGCCGCGCAACGACTGGCCGTCGCCGTCGGCGTCACGTCCGCTGTGATCTCATCGCGTGCTCTGGACGCGGATGAGCAATGGCTTGCCTTCGCGCTACAGAGCGCCGGCGCGCGCATCGGCACGCTGCTGCTTCCGAGCACGCTTTCTGACGTTGAGCGCGCGCGGATCGCAGAGCGCGTCGTGCCTTCCCTGGAGTCGATCCTTGCGGCTGCCTTGCATCGTGCCGAGCTCCAGGCAGAGGTCGTTGAGACCGCCGCGCTGCGACGCAGCGACGAGCTGAAGACGGCCGTGCTGCGTTCGGTCTCCCATGACCTGCGCACGCCGTTGACAGCGATCCTCATCGCCGCAACCGCATTGGACGCTGAGCGCCCCACGAGCGAGAACGTTGGCGATGTGCGCGAGCAGGTGATCGACGCGGCCACACGCCTGTGGCGTCTGATCGAGAAGCTGCTGGACTTGTCTGTGCTGCAGGCAGGCAGGGCGGAGCCGCGCCTTGTCTGGTATTCGGTCGACGAGGTCCTGCAAGAGGCGATCGAGCAGGTGCGTAGCGACGCTGGCGTGTTCAAGTTGTCCGTCGAGCCGGACATGCCGTTGCTGCAGGGTGACCCCGGCCAGCTCGAGCGTGCGTTTGCCAATGTGCTCGAGAATGCCGCCCGCTATTCCCCCGATAAGCCAGTCTCAGTGAGGGCGCGCGTCGTACGCGACCGGATCCGTGTGCTCGTCGTGGATCAGGGCCCCGGTATCCCTGGCAGCGAGCAGGAGCGCATCTTCCTGCCCTTCTACCAGGCGCCCGGCGATCTGCGGCGCCATTCCGGCTCGGGTCTGGGGCTGGCAATCACAAGAGGCTTCCTGGAGCTCAATCGCGGGCGCATCAGTGTTGAGTCCGTGCCGGGGCGGGGCACGAGCTTCGTCGTTGAGTTTCCGTTGATCGAGCAGCAGGATGGGCTCCTGGCGACTGGCGTCGGCGCCGCTCAGCGTGGCTGATGAGCAAGGAGCGCATCCTCGTCTGCGACGATGACCCGCAGATTCGCCGCGCGTTGAGCCTGATCCTGCGCGAGGCCGGTTATGAGGTACTGATCACCGCGACCGCTGAGGAAGCTCTCGACGGCGCCGCCGCTGCGGGACCGCATCTGGCGATCTTCGATTTGCTGCTGCCAGACGGGCATGGCATCGAGCTGTGCCGGCGCCTGCGCGAGTGGAGCGAGATCCCGATACTCGTGTTGTCAGCCATCAGCGACGAGCAGACCAAGATCGATGCGCTGCTCCATGGCGCTGATGATTACGTGACCAAGCCCTTCGGCCCGGGTGAGCTGGTCGCTCGCGTGAAGGCAGCATTGCGCCGTGCCGGGCGGGATACGAGCGAGCCGCGCGTGGAGATCGGCGAACTGGTCGTTGACCTTGCGGCCCACATGGTCAGCGTCAACGGCGTCGAGGTCCATCTCACGCCGACGGAGTTCTCGCTGCTGCGAGTGCTGGTGCTCAACCGCGGGCTGCTGATGACCCATCGGCAACTCCTGACGGAGGTCTGGGGGCCAGAATACGAGGACGCCACGCCAGTGTTGCGCACACATATCGCCAACCTGCGGAGCAAGCTGCAGGCCGGTCAGCCCGAGCAGCGGCTGATCCGTACCGATTCGGGCATCGGCTATCGCTTCAGCGGCTGATCCGCGCACGCTGGCACCCGCCGCGATCTTTGTGAAATCTGAATGTTTTGCGCCTTGTTCTTGATGTGAGCTTGACGCGTGCCGAGCTAGCGTGAGAGGCGTGGAGATCCACGCCGTCGCACTCGTACGCGGCGCCCAGAACTGGCGTTAGCTAGATGGCACGCCTCTCAGAGCATGGTCTGCGCAAGTCCGTTGGCGTCTCGGGGATGTTCGCGACCGCCTATGGCAACGTGGGCTCGTCGATCTACTACGCGCTCGGGCTTGTCGCCGCGCACGCGCTCGGTCTCACACCGCTGGTGTTCGTGTTCGCCGGTGGACTGTTCGCGCTGACGGCCAAAACCTACGCTGAGGGCGCCGCGATGTTCCCCGAAGCGGGCGGCTCCTCCTCGTTCGCGCGCCATGCCTTCGACGATGTCGTCTCGTTCTTCGCCGGCTGGGCGCTCAGCCTCGACTACATCCTCACGATCGCCATCTCGGCGTTCTTCGTACCGCATTACCTGAGCGCGTTCCCCGGCCTCGGCGCCCTCAAGCACAACCCGGATGACATCTTCGGCGGGCTGATCGTGGTTGCCCTGCTGGCATGGCTGAACATCCGTGGCCTGGGCGAGTCGGCCAAGCTGAACATCGTCCTCGCCCTGCTTGACCTCTCGACGCAGATCCTGCTGGCGGGAGTGGGGATCGCGCTGGTCCTGAACCCGCATCTGCTGATCAACCAGATTCACCTGGGATCGGTGCCGACATGGAAGGAACTGATCTTCGCGCTGTCGCTGGCGATGCTCGCCTACACCGGCATCGAGACGGTGGCGAACATGGCCGAGGAGTCCAAGGATCCCGGCAGGCAGGTGCCGAAGGCCGTGAACCTCGTGGTGCTGGCCGTCCTCGGTGTCTACGCCGGCATCTCGGTCGTCGCGCTCTCGGCGCTGCCGATCCTGCACCACGGCGTTGGCTACAGCCCCGAGCTCAAACAGTCCTTCACCACACCTGGATACGCGACCTCGCTCGGCGGCTTCTTCGAAAACGACCCAATGCTCGGCGTCGTCGAACACCTTGGGCTCCACGGCACTGTGCTGAAACTGGCCAGGTACTACCTGGGGATCCTCGCCGCCACGATCCTGTTCATCGCTACCAACGCGGGCATGATCGGGATCTCGCGCCTGTCCTGGTCGCTGTCCGAGCACCGCCAGCTGCCGCAGCTGTTCTCGCAGCTGCACTCGAAGTACCGCACGCCGTGGTTCACGTTGATCTTCTTCTCGATGCTTGCAAGCACGCTGATCATCTACGGCAACACCGAAGTTCTCGGCAACCTTTACTCGTTCGGCGCGATGCTGTCGTTCACCACCGCACATGCGGCGATCGTGAAGCTACGCGTCAGCGACCCCGATCGCGAGCGCCCGTATCGCACTCCCTGGGGCGTGCGCATCAAAGGGTCGGTGATCCCGATGGCGGCGGTGATCGGCGGTATCGGCACGGCGGCCGCGTGGGTGGCCGTGACGATCCTGCACACCGAGGCGAAGATCGTCGGGATCCCGTGGATGGTGATCGGGATGGGCGGCTACTTCTACTACCGCAAGCGCCAGGGCCTGGATCCGCGCAAGAGCTACAAGATCGCGCGTCCGGAGCGCCCAGCCGACTTCGAGGAGCTCGAGTATCGCACTGCGCTGGTGCCGATCTTCGGCGATGACGTCAGCGGGTCAGCCTTGAGCAGCGCGGCCAAGCTGATCGGCGCGGAGGGGGTGGTGTATGCGATCTATGTGCTGCCGGTTCCGCGCCAGCTTTCGCTGGAGTCTGGCCTCGTCGAGGAGGAGGCCCACGGGCGCTCGGTGCTCGAGAGCGCTCGGATTCAGGCCAGGCGTGCGGGCATCAAGATCCACACCGGCTTGATCCGTACGCGCAACCCAGGCGCGGCGCTGGTCGAGGAAGCTGAACGCGTTGGCTGCGATGTCATCTACTGGTCGGCCATCCACGCGCCAGCTGGCGAGCAGCGCATCGGCCCGACAGCGATCTACCTACTCAGCAAGCGCCCTTGCCGGGTGATCATCGAGACCGATAACCGCCCCGCCGCGCGCGGGCGGAGCGTTCCCGCTTCGGTGTGAGTCGCGCTAGGAGGCGCTGAGCGCCGAGTGCAGCGCCTCGTCCAGCTGCGGGTGGCCGATCTCGTAGCCGAGCACCAGTGCCTTGGCTGGGACCACGCGCGCGCCGCCTGTCACGATCTCGGCCATCTCGCCGTACATTGCGCGCAGTGCCAGGCCAGGCACAGGTAGCAGCGCGGGACGTCCAAGTGCTGCGCCCAGCGCCTTGGAGAGCTCGCGGTTGGTTACGGGCTCGGGTGCGGTGGCGTTGATCGGTCCGCTCCAGCGCTCGTCCTCCAATGCGGCGAGCATCATCCCGACCACGTCCTGGGCGTGGATCCAGGACATGTATTGATGGCCGCCCGCCACCGGGCCGCCTACGCCGAGCCGGAACGGCGGCAGCATCTTCGCGAGCGCGCCGCCCGCGCGGTCCAGGACCACCCCTGTACGCACTTGCACCGCCCGCATGCCCAGCTCAACGCTCGCCGCTGCAGCGACCTCCCACGCGACACAGACCTCTGCAAGGAAGTCCCTTCCAGGTGGAGCCTCCTCGTCGAGCGGCTCTTCCCCGCGCGCTCCGTAGTAGCCGATCGCTGAGGAGCTGACCAGCGTTCGCGGGCGCTGGACGCCCTCGGATTGCTCCACCTGTGCGAGGCCTGCGATCAGGTTCTGAGTTCCGAGCGTGCGGCTGTCGCGGATCGCTTGCTTAGCCTTCGCGCTCCAGCGCTGAGCTACCGGCTCGCCCGCGAGGTGCACGACCGCGTCGCGCCCCGCCAGCGCCGCGGCGGGCGCGGGCTCGCCCATCAGCTCCCAGGCCACCGCCTCCACCTCGCCTAGCCGCTCGCGCGCGCGGGCGGGGTCGCGCGTAAGCACGGTCACCTGCGCGCCGCGCTCGCGCAAAGAGCTCACAAGCGATGGGCCAAGCAGACCCGTCGCCCCCGTCACCGTTACGCGCAGGGCACACATGCGCTCAGCCTCTCACACGTGTCCGGCGGTGCGCGCTTGCTCGGCGACTGCCGCGGCCACCGCGGGGGCGACATCGCGGTTGAATACCGACGGGATGATGTAGTCCTCACGTAGTTCGCTGTCGTCGACGATCGCCGCGATCGCGTGCGCTGCAGCCATCTTCATCTCCTCCGTGATCGCCGGCGCGCGTACGTCGAGCGCGCCGCGGAAGATGCCGGGGAAGCACAGCACGTTGTTGATCTGGTTGGGGTAGTCCGAGCGTCCGGTGGCCATGATCCGCACATATGGCGCCGCCTCCTCAGGGTTCACCTCGGGGTTGGGGTTCGCCATCGCGAAGACCATCGCGTCCTTGTTCATCCGCGCCAGCGCCTCCGCCGGCATTACCCGAGCGCCCGAGACGCCAATCAGCAGATCCATGCCGTCGATCACGTCTGCTGGTGCGCCTGAGCGGCAGTCAGGGTTTGTGACCTCCGAGAACCAGCGCTTGACCGGGTTCATCGTCCCGTACTGGTAGTCCTCGCGCTGCACGTGCAGCACACCGCGCGAGTCCGCGCCGATGATTTTGCTCACGCCAGCAGCCAGCAGGATCTTCGTCACCGCGATCCCTGCGGCGCCAAGTCCGATCACGAGCACGTTGAGGTCCTCCAGGCGCCGAGCAGTGAGCTTGACCGCGTTCAGCAGCGCCGCCAGCACAACGACCGCGGTGCCGTGCTGGTCGTCGTGGAAGACGGGGATGTCCAGCTGTTCCTGCAGCTGCTCCTCGATCTCAAAGCAGCGCGGCGCGGAGATGTCCTCGAGGTTGATGCCACCGAAGGTTGGTGCCATCAACTTGACCGTGCGTACGATCTCGTCCGGGTCTGTCGTCTGCAGGCAGATTGGGAACGCGTCGACGCCCGCGAACTCCTTGAACAGGCAGCACTTGCCCTCCATCACCGGCATCGCCGCATGCGGTCCGATATCGCCGAGGCCGAGCACCGCCGTGCCGTCGGAGACGACCGCCACGGTGTTGCGCTTGATCGTGTACTGGAAGGCCTTGTCGCGGTCGTCGGCGATCGCCTGGCAGACGCGCGCGACGCCCGGCGTGTAGACCATCGAGAGGTCATCGCGCGTGTTCAGCGGGTTCTTGTTGTGCTGTTCGATCTTGCCGCCGATGTGCAGCTGGAAGGTGCGGTCGGTGGTGTCGATCACCTCGGCGCCAGCGACAGCCGCGATCGCCGCGAGGATGCGCTCCCAGTGGTCCCTGCCGGAGGCGTCCACGACGACGTCACGCAGGCTGTGGCTGCCGTCGACCTCCACCAGGTCAACCGCGCCAACGATTCCGCCGGCCTCGCCGATCGTGTTCGTGACGTGCCCGAGGATGCCCTGGGAATCGTCGAGCTTGACGCGAATCGTGAGACGGTACTGCGCGCTTGGGGTTGCGCTCACTGGTGGCTGCTCCCTCGGTCGTTTGGCGGGACGGGATGTTAGGAGGTATGGGATTCCGAGGCGCGCTGCGCACCGCCGCGGCTCGGCAGCGTCGAGCTCCTGCTCGTAGAGTGCTCAGGCGTGGCCGCCAACACCACAGTTGCCGCGAGCGCTAGCGCCAAGAGCGGCGCGCGCGGCTCGACGCCCGCGCGCGCCAGCGGGCGTCGCCTGTTCCTGATCGACGGTCCCAGCCTCGTCTACCGCGCCTTCTACGCGCTGCCCGAGTCGATCGCCACCTCGACTGGCGTGCCCACCAACGCGATCTTTGGGTTCGCCTCGATGCTCGTGAAGATCGTCACCGAGTACGGGGTGTGCCCGACCGTGGTCGGCTGGGATGCCGGCACCTCCGGGCGCACCGAGCTGTTCGCTGAGTACAAGGCGCAGCGGCGCTCGCGACCGGACCTGCTCAAGCAGCAGTGGCCCGCGATGGAACCTTTGGTCGAGGCGTTTGGCTATCGCAACGTGCGCATCGAGGGCTACGAGGCGGACGATGTGATCGCATCGCTGGCTGAGCGGGCGCTGAAGGCCAGCCCGCCGGTGCCTGTGATGATCGTGACCGGCGATCGTGATGTCTTCCAGCTGATCGACGAGGACGGCCTCGTCAAGGTGATGGCAACGGCACGTGGCATTACCGAGACCAAGATCTATGACCGCCAGGCGGTGATCGACCGCTACGGCATCGCGCCCGAGCTGATCCCTGATTTCTATGGCCTGAAGGGCGACACCTCCGACAACATCCCAGGCGTCCCTGGAATCGGCGACAAGACCGCAAGCGAGCTGATTCAGCGCTTTGGCTCGCTCGAGTCGGTCTTGGCCAACATCGACGCGATCAGCGGCCCCAAGCGCAAACAGAACCTGATCGAGCATGCGGAGGATGCGCGCGTATCGATGCGCTTGGCGACCGTGCAGCGCGATCTTGATGTCGACTTCGACATCACCGTCGAGGCCGCGCGCGAGCCAGACCGCTCACGCGTGCGTGAGGTCTTCCGTCAGTACGAGCTACGCGACCCGCTGCGTCGCCTGGAGGAGGCGCTCGGCGACCCCGACGTGGCAGCGCCAGTGGCCGATGCCGAGGTCAAGCTCACCGCGCGCGTGCGGGCCGGCTCGCCCGCTGAGATCGCACGCCTGGGTGGCCCCGAAGCCGAGCTGTGTGTCTGCGTCAGCGCGAATGAGGCCCCTGAGGGCGCGCTGTTCGCGGACGGTGCGCCATGGCGCTTCGCTGTCTGCGCGGACGGAGAGATCCTCGCTGGAGACTGCGCGAGCCCCGAGGAAGTCGTGGCGGCCTGCGAGCGTCGCCCGGTGCTTGCCCACGACGCCAAGGCGCTAGGCCTGGTGCCCGCTGGGCTGGCCCACGACACCTTGCTTGGTGGCTACCTGCTGGAGCCTGCCCGTCGCGGCTACCCGTTCGCGGAGCTGTGCGAGGAGCGCGGCTTGGTCAGCGACCTCGAGGACCCGGTGGCCGCCGACGCGCTGCTGCTGGGCGCGCTCGCTGACTGGCAGCGCGAGCAGATCTCAGAGCGCGGCCTGGAGTCGCTGATGTGCGAGATCGAGCTGCCGCTGGTGGCGGTGCTGCGCGAGATGGAGCAGCTCGGGGTGAGGCTCGACCTCGAGCGATTGGCGGAGATAACCGCGCGCGTGCGCGCCGAGATCGACGAGCTTGAACGTGAGATCTTCAAGCTGGCGGGCGATGAGTTCCTGATCTCATCGCCGCAGCAGCTGGGGGAGATCCTGTTCGAGAAGCTGGGCCTCTCGCGCAAGCGCCGCGGCAAGACGGGCTTCTCAACCGATGCGCGCGTGCTGCAGGCGATCCGCTCCGAGCACGAGATCATCCCCAGGATCGAGCGCTGGCGCGAGCTCTCGACGTTGATCAAGACCTACCTCGACGTGCTGCCCGAGCTGGTCGATGAGCGCTCACGGATTCACACCACGTTTCTGCAGGCTGTAGCCCAGACGGGGCGGCTGTCGAGCACCAACCCAAACATGCAGAACGTCCCCATTCGCACGCCGCTGGGACGCGAGATCAGAGGCTGCTTCGAGGCGCAGGAGGGCAGCGTGCTGATCTCCGCCGACTACTCCCAGATCGAGCTGCGGGTGCTCGCCAACGCGGCCGGCGAGCAGGTCCTGATGGAGATCTTCGAGCGTGGCGAAGACGTGCATACCGCGACCGCCTCGAAAGTGTTCGGCGTGCAGCCGCGGGACATCGACCCGGGGATGCGCTCGAAGGCCAAGATGATCAACTACGGGATCGTCTACGGCCTCTCCGACTATGGGCTGGCCGACCGCTTGAACATCCCGCGGGCCGAGGCCAAGGAGTTCATCGACGCCTACCTCGAGCGCTTCCCGCGCGTGGCTGAGTTCATGGCTGCCACGATCGAGCAGGCCAAGGAGGACGGCCATGTGACAACGCTGTGGGGCCGGCGGCGACAGATCCCTGAGCTGCGCGCCCGCAACTACCAGGTGCGCACCCTCGGCGAGCGCCTAGCGGTCAACACGGTCATCCAGGGCACCGCCGCCGACATCATCAAGCTGGCAATGGTTCGCTGCCACCAGGCACTGGCGGCGTCTGAGCTGCAGACGCGCCTGCTGCTGACGATTCACGATGAGCTGCTGTTCGAAGGGCCGCCCGAGGAGGTGCCGGGCGCACGCGAGCTGATCGAGCGGGAGATGGTCGGCGTGTGGGAGCGGCGCGAGCCGCCCATGGCGGTGGACATCGGCGACGGGCGCACGTGGCTGGAGGCGAAGTAGCGCCCGGGGTCGATGTCCGAGCGCGCGCCGGCCGCTGCGCGGCGGGCACGCGCTCGCACACAGCCCGGGCTTGGCGGGAGCGGCTGCGCGGCGGTTTGGAGGTGTGGGCGTGAGCCGGGGGCTTGCGGTCCTGGTCGGCGTCGGCGCCGGCTGCCTGGTAGGGATGCAGGCGCCGATCAACTCGCGCCTGGGAAAGACCGTGGGCAGCGTGCAGGCGGCGACGTTCTCGTTCCTGGTTGGCACCGCTCTGCTGTTGCTGATCGCTTCCTTCGTAAACGGCGGGCTGGGACGCCTCGGCCAGGTCCGTGATGTTCCCTGGTGGGCGCTGGTTGGCGGCCTGCTGGGCGCGGTTTATGTGACCGTCGCGCTGATCGCCGTGCGCACGCTCGGCGCCAGCGGCCTCACCGCTGTGGTCATCACCGGCCAGCTCGCGATATCCGTGGTGATCGACCGCTTCGGGCTGTTTGGCCTCGCCAGGCAGCACATCGACGCCTCGCGGATCGTTGGCCTGCTGCTGCTCGTGGCAGGGGTGGTGCTGGTGGTGCGGCGGTAGCCCTTCAGGACGCGCTAGTCGTGCCTCCGCAGTCAATCGAGCGCCGTCTGAAAACCCTCACGCCAGCTCGCGTGCTGGGGCTGCCAGCCCAGCTCGTGCTTGATCAGCGCATTGCTCGCGCCGCGCAGCTCTTGCATCATCGCCACCGCAAGGCGCCCCGCTGCGAGCCGCCCGACCCAGGCCGGAACGTGCCAGGGCAGGGGCGCCCCAACCGCGCTGGCGTATGCGGGCAACCAATCGCGCAGCGGCGCGGGCTCATCGTCGACGACGTTGTAGGTCGCCGGCTCGGCGTGCTCCAGCGCAGCTACGGTCGCGCTGGCGGCGTCGTCCACATGCACGAACGAGAACACGCCGCTGCCGGCGCCCACGATCGGCAGGCGCCGGTGTCGCAGCGACGCGGCCCACGAGCCATCGCTCGTGAAGGACGTACCAGGCCCGTAGAGCCAGCCGTAGCGCAGCACGATCCCGCCGGCCGCCAGCACCTGACGCTCGAGATCGGCCACCGGCTCCGCTACGAACGGCAGCGTCGCGCACGCCAGCGGATCGTCCTCGTTCTTGACCGCGCCGCCAACGGGTTCATATGTGAACGCGATGCTCTCGGCCACCATCCGCTTCACCCCGGCAGCACGTGCAGCAGCGATGAGATTGGCCGTGCCCACGCGACGCAGGCGCCCGGTGCTCGCGGTCTCCTGCTCGAAGCGGCGCATGTTGATCTCCGCTGGCAGATCGGTCAGCAGATGCACGACCTGCTCCGCGCGAGCGTCGCCGACGGCGCGGAGCAGAGCCTCCGCGTCATAGGCGTCGCACACGCATGCCTCGATACCGCTGCTCCGCAGCGCATCGGCCTTCTCGCGAGAGCGCGTCATTGCGATCGGCTCGTGCCCGGCGGCGGTCAGGGCTGGCAACAGCCGACGCCCCATCACCCCCGTAGCGCCCGCCACGAACACCCTCACTGGCTGCCCTCCAGCGCAGCTGCGCGCCATAGCCAAGCCAGGAGCAGCGTTGCGCCGGCCAACGAGGCGAAGTCGAAGTAGCCCGTCCAGGCGGGATGTGCCTTACCGATGTCGATCAGGTGATTAACGCTGTGCAGCGCGTACTGGATCGTCGTAATCGCTAGCACCGGTGCCCGCCAGGAGATGCGCCTGACGGCAAGCAGCAGGCCGACGCCGATCGCGCCGTAAAAGCTCGCCACATCGCGGATGTAGTGCCCGTTGAAGCTGCCGAACGGGCCAATGGCGGTGTAGAAGCCGTGCGGGCTCACCGCCATGAAAACCGCCAGCCCGAGCTGGATCACGGCGAAGGCGATCAACCCCACCGTCACGACTGAGGGCGCAGGATCGTGCAGGGTGGCCGTGCTCGCAGGCGGCTCGTAGGCGGCGCTCACGCGATCCACCATATGTCCTCGACGCGGCGCTGCCGAGGTCCAGTTGCGCGTTACCCGCCGGTGCCAATGGCCATCGCTTGAGGACAGCCGCACGGGCTCATCGCCGTTCAGCGGACGCCGCTCACCTCAGCGAAGGCCGCTGCGATCAGCTCTACGCCGTGCTCGATCGCCGGCTCGGAGAGGTTGCCGTAGCCGAGCAGCAGTCCCGGCGCGCCGCCGTGGGTGAAGCGATGCCAGGAGAGTCCCTCCATGCCAACGCCGCGGCTGCCCGCAGCTGCCAGCAGCGCCGCCTCATTGGTGTCCGCGGGCAGCTCGACGAGCTCAAACAGTCCCGCTGCGGCACCGCGCGGTTGGGCCTGCGGCAGCGATCGTGCGAGTGCCGCCAGCAGTGACTCGCGCCGAGCCTGGTAGCGCAGGCGCATACGACGGAGGTGGCGGTCCAGCTCACCTCGTTCGATGAAGTCACACAGCGCGAGCTGACCGATGGCCTCCGAGCCTCCGTCCTCGATTGCCTTGGCGGAGATCAGCTGCCAGGACAGCCACGAGGGGAGCAGCATCCAACCCAGGCGCATGGCCGGCGCGAGGCGCTTGCTGGCTGAGCCGATGTACAGCACCCGCTCGGAAGCCAGTCCCTGCAGCGCGCCGACGGCAACGCGGTCGTAGCGGAACTCCGCGTCGTAGTCATCCTCGACGATCAGCCGCTCACCATCCTCCGCCCATTCGATCAGCGCTGCGCGACGCTCGCGGCTCAGCACCGCTCCTGTTGGGAACTGGTGCGCGGGCGTGACGAGCACGGCACGCGCGCCGGTGTCTGCGAGCGCCTGCACGTCCAGGCCGTGCTGATCGACGGGCACGGGAATCGTCTGCAGTCCTGCCTGCTCAGCGATCAGGTGATGCACGTGCCATCCGGGATTCTCCATTGCGATGCTCTCTATGCCATGGCCGTGCAGCCACCGGCAGAGGATCGAGAAGCCCTGCATGAAGCCGGTGCATACGAGCATGTTCTCCGCATCCGCGGCCGCGCCGCGCACGCGCCCGAGGTAGTCGGCGAGCGTTTCGCGCAGTCGCGGCAGGCCGCGGGGGTCGCCGTAGCCGACCGCATCTAGCGGCGACTCCCCCAGGGCGGCGCGCAGCGAGCGCAGCCAGCGGTCGCGGGGGAAGCCGGCCAGGTCGGGGAGCCCAGGGTGGAAGTGGTAGGGGAACGTGGGTAGCAGTGAGCGCGCCGGCGCGCGCGGGACGGTGGCGCGAACCGCCCTGGCGACCCGTACGGCCGCGCCTTGGCGAGTCTCCAAGTAGCCCTCGGCGCTCAGCTGGCCGTAGGCCTCGGTGACGACCCCGCGCGAGACGCCCAGCTCGCTCGCCAGCCCGCGTGTAGAGGGAAGCCTTGTGCCAGCGGGCAGGCGCCCGCGGCGGATGTTCTCGCGCAACGAGCGCTCCAGCTGCTCGTGCAGTGGTAGCTCGTCGGAGCGGTCGAGTTCGACCAGCAGCTCCGGACCCATAACTGGTCCCTTTGAGGCAAGCATTACTGGAACTGTATACCGGGCCAGTACACGCGTAGGGTGCTAGCTACACCTACCGCCAGGAGGATCGCTATGAGCCTGTCGAGCCGGAATGGGAAGCCATCGAGCAGCCAGATCACGATCGTGGGCGGGGGCCTTGCGGGGTTGACCGCCGCGATCACCTGCGCTGAGGGCGGCGCGAACGTGTCGCTGCTAGAGGCGCATGCCACGCTGGGCGGGCGCGCACGCAGCAGCGATGGCCCTTACAAAGCCAACTTTGGTCCGCACGCCCTCTACAAGGACGGTCCGTTTTGGCGCTGGATGGCCGAGCGCAAGGTGCTGCCTCGCTACGCGGGAGTGCCCCTTACGGGCGTTAGGTTTCGCTCGCAAGGAGAGGTCAGGCGCACACCGCCGCTAGGGGCGATTCCCTCAGTGTTGAGGCTGCGCGGGCGCGAAGCTCCAATCGAGCTCGACTTCCGCACCTGGGCCACCAGCCACACCGACGAGCGCACAGCCGCGATGCTCTCGGCGGCGGCTGGGGTGTACAGCTTCCACCACGACCCCGGTGCGCTGTCGGCGGCATTCGTGTGGCCACGGACCGTCAGATCCCTGCTCAGCCCGCCGCCGGTCGCGCGCTACCCGCTGGGCGGCTGGAGCGCGGTGGTGAGCTCATTTGCGGCTCGTGCTCGCGAGCTGGGTGTGACGATCGAGACCGGCCGCGGCGTCGGCGCGCTACCCGAGCCGCCTGTGATCGTGGCCACCGAGCTAAGCGCGGCGCGTGAGTTGCTTGCCGATGACACGCTGCGCTGGACGAGCGGGCATACGCTCTGCATTGACTTGGCGCTGCGCCACCGGCGCGGCGATCCATTTGTCGTCTCTGACCTCGATGAAGCTGGATGGATCGAGCGGTTCACCGCACCCGACCCCTCGCTGGCGCCGAAGGGGGAGGAGCTTGTGCAGGCGCACATGCCGATCCGTCCGGGAGAAGGTGCCGAGCAGGCGGCTGCGCGCCTGGAGCGGCTGCTCGATGGCTCGCTGGCGGACTGGCGCGAGCGCGAGACCTGGCGCCGGCGCCAGGTCATGGACGCGCGCAGCGGTGCGCTCGACATGCCCGGCACGAGCTGGCGGGACCGGCCAGCCGTCGATCGCGGCGACGGGGTCTTCCTGGCGGGCGACATGGTCGCTGCACCGGGCCTGTTGGCGGAGGTAGCGTGGGCCAGCGCGGTTGAGGCCGGCAGGCTTGCGTTGGAGGCCGTGTCGGCGGGGCGCCCGCGGCTGCGTGAGGTCGCCTGAGCGGTCTGCTCAGCGTGCGGCGGCTACAGCCAGCCGCCGCGTCCGGGCGGAGGCTTCAGGTCCGGCGTCCACGAACGAAGGCGGGGCGATCGCGAGGTAATGGTCGAAGGCCCACGCGGCGAGCCGGCGACTCTCCAGGCCGCGGGCGATCGCGGTGACCGCGCGGCTGGGAGTGATCTGGCCGATCGCGCGCTGGACGTTCAGCAGCCAGCGGTATTTGCGCTCGTGCGAGTCCGAGAAGGCGCTGTAGCGCGCGAGCGCCTGCTCGCGGGTGCGCTGGCCGTCGAGCACCGCGCGCAGCTCGCGCCCGCACGCCAAGCCGAAGTACAGCGCTGTGCGGATGCCCTCGGCGGTGAGCGGTAGGCAGTGTCCCGCCGAGTCGCCAGCGAAGAACACGCCGTCCTCGACCGCGCCGCGTAGCTGATGAGGAATCCAGTTGCCCTGGTAGCCCTCAGCGGGCAGGTCCAGATCGCGGGCGAGCCGGACCGTAGGCTCCTTGACGTGGTGGGAGGGCCAGAAGGAGCCGACGCCCACACGGATCTCGTCGCGGGCGGGGAAGCTCCAGCTGTAGCCGGCTCTCACGTAGCCCGCGTCGATCCACAGCTCCATCTCCTCGGCGCGTCCCTCGGGGTGAACCTCGAGCCCGCGCGAGAGCCGCGCGTTCGGCGGCTGAATCGGCGTGGCGTTCGAGAGTACCCGGCGCCAGCCGAGCGCATCGACGATCAGCGGCGCGCGCAGCTCACCACGGTCGGTGTGGACGATGTTTCCCTCGCGGCCCGTCACCGTTGCGGTCTCGAGCTCGAGCTCAGAGCAGGCGGCCTGGCTCCACATCAGCGCGCACAGCTCGCGGTAGTCGAACGTGGAGAACGACCACGGCAGCTGCCAGCGTGCTGTGCGAAACGGTGTGTGCACGACGAGCTGGTCGAAGCTCTGGCGCCACGAGTCCATCAGATCGAGCGTCCGCATCCACTCGGTGGGCATCGCGCACGCCGATGTCTGGCGCTCCCCGAGCTCATAGCGATCGATCACCAGCACTCTCGCACCCGAGCCGGCGAGCTCGCGGGCGATGGCCAGCCCGGCAAAGCTGGCGCCACATACGAGCACGTCGCAGTCCCGCTCCAGGCGGGTTCGCTGCTCTCCCCGCTTGGTTGCTCGGACAGGCATCTGGCCCGCAATGATACGGCTGCGCTACGCTTCGGCCGGTGCAAACAGTGATGGAGAATCCTCAGGCCCGCGTGGTCGAGGGCTCGAACGGCCTTCTGCTCGAAGTAGATGGCCAGATCGTGCCCAACTATGACGCCACCTTCCGGGCGATTGAGGAGGGCGAGGTCGTTACCGGCCACGTCGTGCGAATCGACAAGGACGAGGTCCTCGTAGACATCGGCTACAAGTCCGAGGGCGTCATCCCGGCTAACGAGCTGTCGATCCGCAAGGCTGTCGATCCGAACGAGGAGGTCCACCTCGGCGAGGAGGTCGACGCGATCGTCATGACCAAGGAGGACCAGGACGGTCGCCTGATCAT